>Ga0075418_10000552_pt1 | contig 40093 bp, 42 predicted proteins | sample SoiMetdeltSBSDD2_FD_81776 | JGI IMG/M metagenome (GOLD analysis project Ga0075418, IMG submission 81776) | Bulk soil microbial communities from a Populus tree surrounding site in Tennessee, USA - Soil MetaG P. deltoides SBSDD2 | ecosystem: Environmental > Terrestrial > Soil > Tree plantation...
CCGAAGCCCCCGTACGTCGCGTCGAAGTCCTGCTGTAGCACCAACAGCGCCTTCTCGCAGTCCGCCGCCGTCAGTTGACCCGGGCTGGGAAGCATCGTCTGCTTCGAGAGCTGGCCAGCGATCTCGGCGGCGCTGACTAGAAGTTCTGATCGTCGCTCGCGCCAAGCATCGCTGATCGCGCCCAAGAGCTGTGTGAACGACGGCAGGCCGTGCCGTGGCGTCGGTGGGAAGTATGTTCCCGCGTAGAAGGGTTTGCCGTCTGGAGTGAGGAAGACGCTCATCGGCCAGCCACCTTGGCCGGTCAGTGCCTGGGTGGCCTGCATATAGACAGCGTCGACATCGGGACGTTCCTCGCGGTCGACCTTGATGGCCACAAAGTGGTCGTTGATCATCGAGGCGATCTGCCGGTCCTCGAAGGACTCGTGCGCCATAACATGGCACCAGTGGCACGCGGCATACCCGACAGACAGGAAGACCGGCACTTGCCGTTCGGCGGCCTCCGCAAAGGCCTCGTCAGACCACGGCCACCAGTGCACTGGATTCTCGGCGTGCTGGAGCAGGTACGGGCTGGTCGCCGAAGCGAGGTGGTTGCGGCCAGTCATGCGCTATGCGGTCGGCCTCAGCTCGACGTGCCGGGCGGGCGCTCTGCTGCCGGGTCCTTCGCCTCGTCGGCAGTGTCGTCCGGGGTGCGGATCTTTCGGAATTGCTTGCGCATGCTCAGGTAGAGAAACACCATCGCAACTCCTAGGAGCAGCGTGATGAACAAGGGCGTCCAACCCGGCTGGACCACATTCGGGTCGACATCGAGAAGGATCATGCTGAAACTCTACTCGCCGCGGGCTCTGCGATTCCTGCGAACAAATCGTCCTCAGGGATGCTGGTGTCCACGAGGCTGCGCGCCAGTTCCCACTCCTCGGTTGGCCAGGCGGACTTATGCACCTCGAGCGGCACCGCAAACCAGGGTCCGTCCGGGTCGACTTGGGTGGAATGCGCCAGAAGTGCGTGATCGCGGATATGGAAATAGTCGGCACAGGCAATTCGAGTCGTAATCCGCGCCTGGTGCCTGGCATCCTCCGGCCACTGGCGAAGCCGCTCGGTGTACGGGGACTCCAGGCCGCGCGCAACCATCGCCCGATCCAGCGCGACTGTCCGCTCGCGATGGAACGTAAACGAGTAGTAGAGCTTGAGCGGCTGCCAAGGCGCGCCAAGGTCGGGATAGGCGTCAGGATCCGGTGCCGCATCAAAGGCCGCAACGCTGATCTTGTGGCACATGATGTGGTCAGGATGCCGGTAGCCGCCATCGCTCTCGTTGTACGTGGTCATCACATGAGGTCGGAACGACCTTATGACCTTGACGAGTGGGCCCGTGGCCACGGCAAGATCCGTACGCGCGAAGCTACCTTCGGGTAGCGGTGGCGGATTGTCACCTTCCGGCAGGCCGGAATCGACAAAGCCGAGCCACACCTGCCGGATGCCGAGGATCTCCCGAGCGCGATCCATTTCCTGCCGCCGGATCTCGGCGATGTTGGCCAAGATGTCGGGTCGATCCATCGCCGGGTTGAGGATCGAGCCACGTTCACCTCCGGTACAGGTGGCGACGAGAACGTCCACCCCCTCGGCAACGTACTTGGCCGTCGTGGCAGCGCCCCGGCTCGACTCGTCGTCGGGGTGAGCATGCACCAGCAGTAGCCTCAGACGCTCGCCTTGAGCGTCGACCCTAAGCGGTGGACGAGCCATGGCCGTCATGCTGCCACCCGAGACGTTCTCCTCGCGCGCGCCTCCCGGTTGCCGAGACGGGACATTCTGCACTTCGAGCGTCGGAGTCGCGCCGCTGACAATCGGAGGAACGATGAGCGAACCCAACGAACGAACCGTGCGAATCCAGGGCTGTGGTACGAAGAGAGACGACGCGTTAGCTCCCCGTGCGACGTGCGCGATAAGGGCCGAATAAATTGTCGGCGTGACGGATGCGGCCGAGCGGCTACGGCGCCGCTATCCCAAGCCGCGGATGCCCCGGGCGCTGCTGGTGGGTCTGATCGGTGTCGGCGTGGTTCTAGCGCTGACGTGGCTGGTCTGGACAGCGCTGCTCCATTCGCGGCCGACAGTATCGGCCCAAGTGAAGACCTTCGAGATCACCTCCGACAGCTCGGCTTCCGTCACGCTGTCTGTCGAGCGGCGAGATCCCTCGGTCCCGGTGAGCTGTCGAGTGCTGGCGCAAGCGATTGATTTCCAGCCGGTCGGTGAGAAGCAAGTGCCGGTTGCGGCCAGCTCTGGCCATGTTGTTGAGGTCAATCTCGTGCTCACCACGCTGCGACGAGCCACCGCCGTCGTGGTCAAGGGCTGCACCGTTACCTGAGCCTTGATTTGGTCCGCGCTTGATAACCTAGTGGGATGTCTGAAAACTCCGCCGCCCAGGCAATCTGGCTGACCCAGGAGGCGTACGACAAGCTCAAGCTGGAGCTGGATCACCTCTCTGGGTCGGGACGCGCTGCGGTCACTGCGAAGATCGCCGCGGCGCGCGAAGAGGGTGACCTCAGTGAGAACGGGGGCTACCACGCCGCGCGTGAGGAGCAGGCTCACCAGGAGGCCCGGATTCGTCAGCTCACCGACATGTTGAACCGAGCTCAGGTCGGCGAGGCTCCAACGAACGCCGACGAGGTCGCCCCTGGAACGCGGGTGACGATTGCTTTCGATGGCGACGAATCTGATACGGATACCTTTCTGCTGGGGTCGCGGGAGTTGCTGGGGCTGGACAACAGTGTCGATGCGACCAATGTCTACAGCCCGCAGTCTCCGTTGGGTTCAGCCATTCTTGGCAAGAAGACAGGCGATGCGGTCTCCTATGTCGCCCCCAACGGCCGCTCGATCAACGTCACGGTTGTGAAGGTCGAGGCATTCGGCAGCTGATTGCATAAGCCATGACGACGCCTCGGCCGACAAGGGCCGAGGCGTCACTAGTTTGATGATCTTGGTCAGACCATCCTAGAGCTGACTGATCAACTCCTGGGCCTCGGTCGGGCTCAGTGCACCGGAGGCCACTTCCGAAAGAATCTGATCACGGCTCAACGCTGGCTCCCGCTCGGCCGTCTCGCCAAGGCCAAGCTTCTCCAGCAGTTCAGCGAAACGCAGCCGCGCGGTCGGGTAGGACACGCCAAGATGCTTCTCGACTTCGCGGAGATTTCCCCGTGAGGAGAGGAACACCCGGAGCATCTCGGTTTCCTTGTCGTTGAGTGCGCAGAACTCGCACGGTTGGAACACGCCAGCAAGCTCGGTACCGCATGAGGCGCAGCCCAGCCGAATGATCGCAAGTTCAGCACCGCACACCGGGCAGTCGCTCGGTGCGCGGTGCTCAATTCGTTCCTGCGGCCTCCGGGACCGATCCATCAGCCAACTCCCGCTTCGCTGGTCAAGTCAGAGCCCACACGAACCAGGGCATGAGCCATCACGACCTCGATTTCGAGCTTGCCGCTTCCGCTACCCATCACGACCTCGTCACCGGCGCCGTTATGACCGCCCGCCCAGCTGATCTTGCCGAGCTGAGACTCACCGGTAACGGTGACATTGGAGTCATCGCTCAACGTGATGGACAGACTTCCGGACTCGGCGCGGACTCGGTTGCGGCCAGAGGTGATCGTGCCCTTGATCGTTGCCTGTCCGGCCTGTACGAGGGCATCGTTGATCTCGTTGACGTCGAGTAGCTTGGCGGCTCCCGCGGTGACCCGCACCTTGCCAAGACGCGGCACACGCTCGGTGTTCAAGCTGCCTGCAGTCACCTCGACATCCACGATCAGATTCGGGTTGACGCGGAGGAAGAGCTCCTTTCCAAGTCCTAGCGAGCGGAAGTCGTCGAGGCTGCGGGTGGCACCCCGCAGAATGCTGAAACCGTCAAGCGAGGCACCCAACTCGCCGTCACTAGAGACCTCGAGGACTGAGCCGTTACGGCGCAGCACATGCGGACCGTCCGCGGACAGTGTCGCCACTGAGGTCTCGCCGATGATACGGACCCTGCGCCCGATCGCTCGGACAGAAATGCGTTCCACGCCGCCGGTGTTGATCGGCTTGGCCGCCGCCCGCACCGGCTGCTCGTCAGCGGCCTCCGGTTGCGGAGTGCTCGAGCTCGTGCCGGCCTCTGGGCGGTCGGTCACAGCTGCCCATGGATCCGCGTCACCTTCCGACCCTGCTAGCTGCTCATTGGTTGGTTCAGACGACCCGTCCGCAGTCGATGGACCTGTCGAGGGCTTTGCCTTCAACGCATCGATGCGGCGGGCCGCCTCGGCGGCGTCGATGCGTCCTGCGGCAAGTTCCTCAAGGATAGGGGTCATGTCAGGAGTTGTCATGTAGCGAATGTAAATGGAATCTTTCGAGAAGAGAAGGTCCACTTTCCATTCTCAGGGATGCATGGGGTTAGTCCCCGACAGAGATCAGTCCGGGCCAGCACGATCGGCATGTCACCAGCGCCCGCAGAGGTCTACATCTGTCGCTAGCAGTCAACACGGCTTGCAACGGGTGCAGGGTGAACGAAACTCAAGTGCACGTTGGTTTCTGCAGCCAGCACACACCAGAGTACGGAGATCAAACAAATTGTGTGCAGCATACAAGTAGTTATATGGTTGTCATATGCAAGTTTCTGCCGAGTCGACGGACTCGTCGCGTGCCGCATCGGTGAATTCGCTCATGCACGCAGTCTTGAGCGTGGGGCGACTGATGCGGCAGCGAGGTCGAGGCGAAACTCTCGATACTGGATCGTTCTGGCTGCTGAAAAGTCTCGCCGCGTCGGGGCCGCAACGTCTCACCGACCTGGCAACGTGCACTGACCTGGATGTCTCCACCGTGTCCCGCCATGTTGCGCAGTTGCACAGTGCCGGCCTGATCGAGCGAACCCCGGATCCAGCGGACGGCCGTGCGCAGCGCCTCGAGCTGAGTCCTGCGGGGATGGCACGTATCGACGCCGCTCTCAGCTCTCGGCGGGCTCGGCTCGAGAAGTGTCTCGAGTCATGGGACCCCGGTGATCTTGAAGAACTTGATCGGCTTCTCACGCGCTTCGCCGCCGATGTCGAGGCTCTCACTCAGACCATGGAGAAGGCATGACGAAGTACCAGCCGCGTCGCGCTCTGCAGGAGGATGAGCCCAGGCCGGCGCCGCGTGCCGACAAGACGATTGTCGAATCCACTCCAACCAAGCAAGCGCCAAGTTCGGCTGCGGCAACTGCGGGCCATGGCGGTGACTACCTGAGCCACCGCCAGATTCTTGTCGTCATGGGTGGGTTGATGGCCGGCATGTTCCTTGCCGCCCTCGACCAGAGCATTGTCGCTGTCGCCCTGCCCAAGATCACCTCCGAGTTGGGCGGGCTGGACAAGCTCTCGTGGGTGGTCACGGCCTACCTGCTGACGTCGACCGCTGCTACCCCGCTGTGGGGGAAGATTTCCGACCTCCGCGGTCGACGGCCCATGTTCCAGGCCGCCATTGTCGTCTTCCTCATCGGCTCGTTGATATGCGGCTTCTCTCCTGAGATCGCCTATTTCTTTAACGCCTCGGGAATCAATGTGATGATCGCGGGCCGAGCCGTTCAGGGCCTCGGCGCCGGCGGCCTGATGTCGCTTGCTCTCGCCGTCATCGGTGACATAGTTCCGCCTCGCGAGCGCGGTAGGTACCAGGGACTCTTCGCCGCAGTGTTCGGCGTCTCGTCCGTGGCCGGTCCGCTGCTGGGTGGTTGGTTCACCGACAATCTGGGGTGGCAATGGATCTTCTTCATCAACATCCCGATCGGCATAGCTGCGCTCGTCGTCACCTCTATGGCGCTGAAGCTGCACCACGTACGCCGCCCCGCCTCAGTCGACTACCTTGGCGCGGCGACCATCGTCGGCTCGGTGACCTCCTTGGTGCTCTATCTCAGCTGGGCAGGTCCGGACAGGGGGTGGGCTTCACAGACGGGGATCTGGCTTCTCGTTTGCACTGTCGTGCTCGCCGCGTTGTTCGTGCTGGTGGAGTCCAGGGCCAAGGAGCCGATCATTCCTCTGGAGCTCTTCAAGCACTGGACATTCACCTCGAACATCATCTTCGCGATGATCATGGGTATCGGCATGTTCGGCGGCCTGATCTTCCTACCGATCTATCTGCAAGCCGTCAAGGGAATGACTGCGACTCACTCTGGCCTGGCCATGTTGCCGCTTGTCGTCGGCATCTTCACGACCTCGATCAGTAGCGGTCAGATCATGGCGCGGACCGGCCGCTACAAATGGATGCCGATCACCGGTTCCCTAGTTGTCGGGTGCGCACTCTTTGCGTTCTCCAGACTCCAGGTCGATACGCCCTACTACGTCGTGGCGTTGATCATGTACGGGTTCGGCACAGGCCTTGGTTTCACGATGCAGGTGGTGGTCACCGCGGTGCAAAACAGTGTTGACAGGCGGAACATGGGTGTCGCCACGGCGGCTGTGACCTTCTTCCGTTCGATGGGTGCTGCCATCGGCACCGCGCTGCTCGGCGCCATTTTGAACATCCGGCTGAAGCATCATCTCAGCGAGATTGTCGGTGCGGCGCCGGGTCACGTTCCGGCCGGAGCGATCAACACCAACGATGTGACCGCTATCAGGGCCCTCCCGGAACCGATCAAGGGTTGGGTCCTTGAGGCCTTCACGCGATCCATGGACGACGTGTTCTTGGTCGCGGTCCCATTCATGGCAGTCGCCTTTGTGATCGCCCTCACAATGCATGAGAAACCGTTACGAGGCCGGGGTCAGCATTCCGATTCTGCAACGGCCAGCGCGTCGCGTGATTCCGAGCTCGTGTTGATGACACGTTAGGGGCGATTATGAGAACGACACCCGCGAGTGGCACATTTGTTACTCGGGCGGTGCGCCGACCGTGTTGAAGATGCCCGACATAGGGATATTGATGCCAACCACGACAATGCGCAGGCTTTCCGGGGCCGCTGGAGCGGTCTTGGTGGCAACCGCTCTGGCCGCTTGCGCAGGAAGTCCAGGAGGTCCGGCCGCGGTGAGCTCGCAGGAGCCGGTGCCGACCGCGCCGACCCAGCCGGTGCCGACACCATTGCCCGCGCCCGATCCGGTCAGCTTCAAGTCCAACGTCAAGGACGGCGCGGCTAACGTCAAGGTCGACACCCTGGTCAGCGTCTCGTCCGATTGGGGCACTTTGACGAAAGTAAAGCTGACCTACGCGGGCAAAGATCGCCAAGGGCGTACCGAACGGGGCACGATCGCCGGCAAGATCGGCAAAGACCGTACGAAATGGACGGCTGCTGAACGACTCGAGCCAGCGGCGACGTACAAGCTGATCTCAGTTGGCAAGAACTGGGTCAACCAGCCTAAGACCGACACCACGACATTTCGTACCAAGGAGCTGACACTAAATCAGCAGACCTATCCCCAGATTTATCCGCTGAAGGGCAGCCACGTCGGTGTCGGCATGCCAGTCGTCTTGACCTTCGACGTACCGGTCAAGAACAAGCAAGCGTTCGAGAAGAACCTGCACGTCAAATCCTCGCCGGCACAGGTGGGCAGCTGGCATTGGTACTCCAGCACAGAGGTGCGGTATCGGCCCAAGAAGTATTGGAAGCCGGGCACCAAAGTCTCCGTGACCGCCAACCTCAACGGTGTGAACGCTGGTAACGGCATCTACGGTCAGAACTCGACGAGCACGCATTTCACGGTCGGCCGATCGATGATCACTAAGATCAATCTGTCGTCTGACGTCGCAAGGGTGTACCGCAACGGCAAGCTCGTCCGCCGGATCTATGTCAGCGCTGGTAAGCCTGGCTGGCAGACCCGGAGCGGTGTCAAGCTGATCATGGACAAGCTCTACGTCACCCGGATGACCAACACGATGATCGGGGCCCGCGAGCATTACAGCCTGCGAGTGAAGTACGCGATGCGGATCACGTCATCGGGCGAGTTTCTCCATGCGGCACCGTGGAATGCCGGGAACTTCGGTCGTCGCAACGCAAGTCATGGGTGCACCGGAATGAGCACGGGGGACGCGGCCTGGTTGTTCAACCGGGTCTTGATCGGAGACCCGGTGATCACCACTGGCAGCAGCCGCGGCATGGAACCCGGCAACGGCTACGGCGACTGGAACCTGTCCTACGCCCAGTACGCGAAGGGCTCCGCGCTCTAGCTCTCCGCGCTCTAGCTCTCCGCTGTTCTTGATGTGTGGCGGCGATGCAGCGGGAGGGCCGGCGGGTGCGCCCTGCCCAGTGGAGGCTCCGCTCCCCCAGCCAGTGACAGCACGAAGGACTTGGTGAAGGCCAACAGCGGCACGGCCAGCAGCGCCCCTACGATCCCGGCTGCAATGACGCCGACCGCTATGGCAAGCACGACGGCTAGCGGATGCAACTTCACTGCCCGCCCCAAGAGGAACGGCTGTAGCACATGGCCCTCCACCTGCATCACCAGAATCAGGCCGCCAAGCATGATCAGCGCCTGGACCCAGCCAAGCGCGACGAGGGCGACGAGCACGGCAACCGAACCCGAGACCAGCGCCCCGACGATCGGGACGAAGGCGCCGAGAAAGACCAGCGCCGCAAGTGCCGGAGCCACCGGAACACCAAGGATGAGCGCCACGATGAGCACCCCAATGCTGTCGGCCAGCGCAACCAGAATTGTTGCCCGAACGTATGACGACAGCGACCGCCAGCCTCTCAGCGCCGCCTGATCTACCCGATCACGCGAAGCCCGCGGAAAGAACTTCAACACGAAGGTGAAGATGCCGCGGCCGTCGTAGATGAAATAGAAGAGGGAGAAAAGAGCGATGGCGAGTCCCGCAAGGAAATGCCCGACCCCGGCTCCCAATTCGGCAGCATAGGCCGCGATGGTGCTACCGCTTGCCTTGAGAAAGTCGGTGATCTTCGAGACCCATGTTGAGGAATCCAGCCAACTGGCGCTGATATGGAGAGGCCCATTGCGAAGCCAGTTGGTCAGCGGGCCATTGCTCAGCCATTCGCTCAACTTGTTGAAGCCGTTGACGACGTTGGCTGACAGCTCAGGGCCCTGGCCGGCAATCTGTCCGCCGATCACGATGAGAACGCCCACAATCGCGGCGACCGCGCCGAGGACGGTAATCGCCGTCGCCAGGGCTCTCGGCAACCCCCCTCTCCCTTTCCGGAGCGCGTTGGCCACTGGCAACATCAGAGCGGTGAGCAAGATGGCAACCGCTACGGGGATCAAGACCTCTGACAGGTAACGCACCAGCCAGACGATCCCCGAAAGCAGGACGATTACCAGGACCACCCGCCAGGACCAGGCGGCCGCGATTTGCAGGCCGCGAGGCACCGAAGCACTTGATTCAGGGCGGATCGGGGGAACAGCCGCCGACTCGGCTTGGGCTGTGGGCTCCGAGCTAGGCGGCGGTACGGATGCGTAGCCGTCACCCGGACCGTCGGCGTGTACCGGGAGCGTGCGACGAGTCTGGCGCGCAGATTGCCGCGGCCCGTTCCGAGCTGATGATCCCATTCGGTGCCTCCTGGGCTCTCGATGTCGAGCTCCTCAACCCTAGTGTCTGCGTTGAATTACAGGTGATCGCGCCGTGAAGCCGGCTACGCGTCATCGCTCAGGGACGAAGAGCGTGTCCCCAACTCGCTGGTGATCGCGCCGGCCGGCGATCATCGTGAGGCAGACTGTGCCGGTGAGCAGGCTGGGGGCAGCGCGGGTATGGGTTGGCGCGCGCAGCTCGCTCCCCCGCGAGGTCTATGTGCTTGGACTCGTCGCATTCTGTGTCGCCGTTGGCTTCGGGGTCCTCGTCCCGGTATTACCGGTCTTCGCTCGCAGTTTCGGGGTCGGAAACGCTGAGGTTGGCGCGGTCATTTCAGCGTTCGCCCTGATGCGTCTGGTCTCCAGCCCTTTCTGCGGCTGGCTGATCAAGATCTTCAGCGAGCGAATCATCATGGCCACCGGCATTTTCATCGTGGCCATTTCCAGCGGCCTGGCCGGCATCTCGGGTAGCTATCTACAGCTGCTTGCGCTCCGAGGCGTCGGCGGAATCGGCTCCGCGATGTTCACCGTATCCGCATTCACCTTGCTGCTCACCTCGGTGGAGGCTGGCGTACGCGGTCGTGCAGCTGGATTCTTTCAAGCTGGTTTCTTGATTGGCAGTATCACCGGGCCCGCGGTGGGGGCCGCGTTGGCGGCGATATCGCTCACTGCCCCTTTCTTTTTCTATGCCGGGACGCTGGTCGTAGCAGGGACCGTCGGCCTCGTTCTGTTGCGTCGCCGAAACGCGAAACAGGAAGAGGCGAGCGCCGAGGGGACGGTGCCATTTCGCGCCGTCCTACGCGACGCCGGTTATCGGGCTGCGTGCGTGACCAACCTCGCCCAGGGCTGGACCTCGTTCGGTGTCCGCTCATCGCTGGTGCCCGTGCTGGTCGTGGAACTGCTACACCGGCCAGCCTCCTGGACCGGCATCGCATTTGCGTGTGCGGCCGTAGTGCAGACAATCGCGGTCGGACCGGCTGGTCGGTTCACCGACGCAGTCGGCCGTCGGCCTGCCATGATTCTCGGTGGCACCGTTGCGGCGGTATCCATCATGGCGGTCCCGTTCGCACCGAACATCTGGCTGCTGATCGTGGTGCTCTGCGTGTACGGCATCGCCTCGGCATTTCTTGGCACCGCGCCTGCGGCGGCTGTCGGAGATGCGGCAGGAAGTCGGGGTGGCACGGCAATCGCGGTCTTCTCGATGTGTTCGGATATCGGGGCGATCATCGGACCACTCGTGGCGGGGGTACTGGCGGACACCTTGTCGTATTCTGCCGCGTTTGGCGCGGGAGCGGTCCTGATGCTGGTGGCCGTCGCACTCTCGTGGCGGATGCCGCGACGTCGGGCTCTGCCGTTACAAGGAGGGCCGTTACAAGGAGGGCCGTTACAAGGAGGGCCGTTACAAGGAGGGCCGTTAGAAGGAGGGCCGCTGGGAGCAGGGCCGCCCAAGCGAGGGCCATCGAAGGGGGATATGCATGAGTCCACGTCCGTTGAGTGAGCTGGTCAGCCAAGACTGGGCTGAGGCGCTGGAGCCGGTTGCCGCAACGATCACCGCGATAGGGGCTTTCCTACGGGCCGAGCTGGCCGCCGGTCGCCAATACCTGCCAGCCGGAGAGCATGTGCTCCGCGCGTTCAGCCGTCCGCTCAGCCAGGTTAAGATCCTGATCGTCGGACAAGACCCCTACCCCACTCCAGGTCACCCGGTGGGCCTCTCCTTCTCAGTGGCACCGAATGTCCGCCCCATTCCTCGTTCGCTGCAGAACATCTATGCCGAGCTCCAGGCAGATCTCGGCATCCGTCCGGCTGTGAGCGGCGATCTCACGCCTTGGTTCCAGCAAGGAGTGCTGTTGCTCAACCGAGTGCTGACCGTGCAACCCGGGCGCTCCGGATCACACCGCGGCAAGGGCTGGGAACAGGTCACGCAGCGCGCGATCGAGGCGCTAGTCACTCGCGGAGGCCCGCTGGCTGCCATCTTGTGGGGACGTGACGCGCAGTCACTCGTCCCGATGCTCGGCTCGGTGCCTTACGTGGCGAGCGCGCATCCCTCACCGTTGTCCGCAGCTGCCGGGTTCTTCGGGTCGCGCCCTTTCAGCCGCGCCAACGAGTTACTGGTGCGATCCGGCGGCGAGCCGGTCAACTGGGAGCTCGAGTCAACGCCGTGACCGCGCCGTCAGGCGAGGGCCTTGTCGAGATCGACGATCAGATCCTCAACATCCTCGATGCCAACGCTTAGCCGGATGAGGTCGCCTGGCACCTCCAGCTGAGTGCCCGCCACCGATGCGTGAGTCATCGTATGGGGATGCTCGATCAGGGACTCCACTCCGCCAAGCGACTCCCCCAGGGTGATCATCGAGGTGCCTTCGCAGACCCGCAGCGCCGCCTTTTCGCCACCCACCACTCGGAAGCTGACCATCCCGCCGTAGCGGCGCATTTGGCGCTTGGCCAGGTCATGTCCCGGATGGGCGTCAAGACCGGGGAAGTAGACCGCAGCGATCCGAGCATGATCATCCAGGAATGCCGCCACCTGCTCGGCGTTGTCGCAATGCCGCTCCATTCGCACCGCCAGGGTCCGCAGCCCGCGCAGCACCAGCCAGCAGTCGAACGGGCTCGGTACTCCGCCAATGGCGTTCTGATGGAACCGGAGCTGCTCTGCCAGATCATCGTCATTGACCACTAGCGCACCCCCGATGATGTCGGAGTGCCCGCCGCAGTACTTCGTGGTGGAATGTACGACAACGTCGGCACCCAGCTCCAGCGGTTGTTGCAGGTAAGGCGTGGCGAAGGTGTTGTCGACGATCACCAGCGCGTCTGCAGCATGTGCCATGTCGACAATCGCCGCGATGTCGGCGATGTTCAGCAACGGATTGGTAGGCGTCTCGATCCAGACCGCCTTGGTCTCGCCCGGGATGATGGCCGCGGCGACAGAATCGAGGTTGGTCAGATGGGCCGGGTCGGCGGCCACCCCCCAGCGCTTGTGGACCCGGACAAAAAGCCGATAGGTGCCACCGTAGGCGTCGTCGGGCACCACGAAATGGCTTCCCGGGGAGGCGATAGTTCGCAGCAGGGTGTCTTCGGCCGCTAAACCGCTCGCAAACGCCAACCCATGCTTGCCCCCCTCAAGCGCCGCCATGCACTCCTCCAGGGCCGTACGGGTCGGGTTCGAGGATCGGGAGTATTCGTAGCCGCCACGCGCCTCGCCTACCTTGTCCTGAATGAACGTCGAGGTTGCGTATATCGGTGGCACCACCGAACCGACCGCGGAATCCGGATCTTGTCCGGCATGGATCGCCCGAGTTGAAAAGCCTGGCGTGATTGTCACAAGAGGCCAGCGTACGCGCGTTCTGCCGGACGCACCTGGAACATGTCGAGGCTGGGTCAGCGTTGCATGAGTGCATGACCGTTCCCAACGGTAATGCAGGAAGGCAGACTGAATCACATGTTGTTCTCGCGCATGAAGGCGACGCTCGTCGAGCCGGAGAAGGCGCTTCCCGGCCGCGGCAAATCAATCCTGGTCGATCCCACGTTCCACGACATCTTCGGTATCCCGGTGCAGAAGGTGCCGGAAGGCTCCGAGGTGGCATACTTCGCCCTCGGTTGCTTCTGGGGTGCCGAGAAGTTGTTCTGGAATACGCCGGGAGTGACCAACACGGCCGTCGGTTACGCGGGTGGCTTCACGCCGAACCCCACGTATCAAGAGGTCTGCAGCGCTCGTACCGGTCACACCGAAATCGTGAAGGTGAGCTACGACCCCGCCAAGATCAGCTACGAGAAGCTGCTCAAGATCTTCTTCGAAAACCACGACCCCACCCAGGGGATGCGTCAAGGCAACGACGTGGGCACTCAGTACCGGTCGGCGATTTACACCACCTCACCAGAGCAGCGGGAAACCGCTCAACGAGTACGCGACCAGTTCCAGACCGAGTTCAGCCGGTCAGGCTACGGGCGAATCACAACCGAAATAGCCCCGGCCGGCGACTTCTATTACGCCGAGGACTACCACCAGCAGTATCTGGACAAGAATCCGTTCGGTTACTGCCCGGTGCATGCCACGGGAGTGACCTGCAACTGAACTGAAGTTGGTCAGGCGGTCAGCGTCGCCGCGCTCTCGTTAGGCGATAGACCGCACGGAAGGGCAACAGCCGAACCATCGCGGCAATGACTTTGGCTTCACGGCCTACAACTTGCCGCGGTGGAGGGTTGTCGCTTTGGAGCGCGTCGAGGACGATCTTGGCTGGAACGGCCGGATCTAGGCCTGAGGCTGCGCTGCGCTGCGCCGTCTGTCCCAGCGCCCCGAGCTGGTCGGCATAGCGTGCCCACGCCTCTGGGTCTGCCGATCGCAGTTCGTCTCCGGTGGCTCTGCCCCGATCCCAGATAGGTGTCGCGATCGCGCCAGGTTCGATCAACACCACCCTGATCTTGAACGGGACCAGCTCCGCGCGCAGCGAACCACTGAGGCCGACCAGGCCATGCTTGGCGGCACTGTAGGCGCCCAGCATCGGGCCGGCGATCCGGCCCCCAATCGAGCCGATCATGATGATCCGCGCGTCGCCAAACGCTTCAACCGAACCCCGGAGTGCCGGCAACATCACCTGCGTTACGAGCAGCTGGGCGGTCAGATTGACCTCAAGTTGGCGGCGGAAGACTTCGATCGGAATGATCTCCAGTGGCCCGGGAAAGGCTGCGCCGGCGTTGTTCACCAGACCAAACAGCGGTCCGTTGGCGCTGACCACCTCCCCAGCGGCGCGCACCGAGTCCTCATCGAGCAGATCCATGATCACTGGGGTAACGACCTCGGGAAACTGTGTACGCAAGCTTTCCGCGTCGGCCTCCCGGCGTACCGTGGCGAACACCTGAAACCCCGCACTGACCAGCTCGACGACGGTTGCCCGGCCGATTCCCGTCGATGCGCCGGTGACGACGACAGCACGTTGCGGCACGCGCCCTCCTTCTCGCTTCTGGGTGTGACAGGACTCAGTTGAGGGCGTTCCTGGCGAACGTATCGCAGGTGTTCGGATCGCCGCTGTTAAAGCCACGTGTCAACCACTGGCGCCGCATGGCCGCCGAACCGTGGGTCCAGGTTTCCGGGGAGACCTGACCTTGCATCTTCTGCTGGATTCGGTCGTCTCCAACGGCCTGCGCGGCATCCACCGCTCGGTTGAGATCGTCTTGGGTGACTTCGGTGATCGGGCTCTCCGGGTCCTCGGTCGCGTGCCGGAACCACACGCCGGCGTAGCAGTCGGCTTGCAGCTCGAGTCGGACTCCTGGCGACGTGGGCCCGGTCCCCTGGCCGCTGCTCTGGACTCGCCGCATCGTGCCAGTCAGGTTCTGCACGTGATGGCCGAACTCGTGGGCGATCACGTACGCCTCGGCAGCGTCACCGCCCTGCGCCCCAAGCTGGCCGGTCAGCTGGTCGAAGAACCCGAGATCCAAATAGACGGTGGTGTCAGCGGGGCAGTAGAACGGCCCCACAGCCGAGGTCGCATGACCGCAGGCGGTGTCGATGCCGCCCTCGTAGGTCTGCACCTGGATTTTCTGATAGCCCTGGAGAGCCCCGCTCCAGTAGTCCTGGATTGAATTCGTGTACGCGACAAACCGACACTCGCGGTTCGCGTTGATGTCCGAACCCCGAGTGCATTGGGCGAATGGACTCGGGTTGCTGGACTGCTCCGGCCCGGCTTGCTGGGCTCCACCGAGAATGTCGCCGGGGTTTATGCCAAAGAACAAGGCGAGGAGCAGGATGATCAATCCGGCGCCCCCACCGATCGCGATCTTCCCACCGCCTCCTCGGCCACCACCGCCCATCTGCGACGGGTCAAGCTGGGCTCCCTCGTTGTATTTCACATCTCTCCGACCGCGAGCAACCGGGATGCCGCCATGCTCGGCAGCATAGCCGTGGGAGGGGAATCCCGGCGAGGCCCGCATCGTGTCTGGCACAGTTGACGACCATGAGCGTGACGGTGACAGACAACCCAATGGGAAGCCGATACGAAGCGCGGATCGATGGCGCGCTCGTTGGCGTGTGTGAGTACGAGCTTGCCGACGACACCATCATCTTCCTCCATACGGTCGTGGCCGATGAATATGAAGGTCAGGGTGTCGGTACCGCATTGGCTCGGTCGGTGCTCGATGACGCGCGAGCCCGCGGCTTGCACGTACGCGCGCTGTGTCCGTTCATCCGAGGATGGATGGAACGCCACCCGGAGTACTCCGATCTGATCGCCCAGGCCTAGCGTTCGCGCCTGACGATCTTGATCCTCTTCGCGCCTGACGATCTTGATCCATGGATTGAATCAGGACCCTCTGGTGTGCCACAGCCAAGCCAGCCCCAAGATCGGAAGCACGAGCGGAACGAAGCCATAGCCGATCCCATAGACCGACCACACGGTGGCCCGCGGGAACGCCTCCGGGTCGACGACACTGAGCGTCCCGATCGAAATCACGCCGACCAGCTCGATGATGATCGCTACCAACGCCAGCCGGCGGGAGGCTCGAGTGCCACGCGCGAGCGTGATCGTCGCGACGATGTAAATCAATCCCGCGAGGGCTGACAGCAGGTAGGCCAGCGGCGCCTGATGGAACTTCGTGAGCATCTGGACGCTTGCTCGCGCAGTAGCTGCCAGCGCGAAGATCCCGTAGACGGCGACTAGGACGCGACCGGCTCCACTATTGGTCCTACGCAGTACGGGCTTGGTCTCCGGCTGAGTTTGGGCGTCGCTCATCACGCCGGCGTCCAAAGCACGAGGAGGCGAAGCGTCATGGCGAGCACCGCCAGGGCCGCCACGGCAAGAATGATCCCGGAGAAGCGGGTCCGCTCGGCATTGGCCCACAACCACGCAATAGGGATCAAGATCACGATTCCGATCAAGTAGCCGATCGTGGTCGCCAGCTCGACTGGGCGGAACCCGCCAGCGAGCTTGGCAGCGGCGATGATCGACTGAATCACGGTGACAACCTCGACACCGGCCGCGTACAGCAGCTGCGCCTTCCCTGGCGGCTTATTGGCTATAGCTGTCACGAGACCCCAGATCACGGCCACGCCGGCGAACAGGATGAGTGCGTACGCCAAAACGTCGATCATCGAGACGCCCGATAGGTCCGCACGCCGCTCAACGCTACCGGAGCACGCGAGGTGACCTGTCAGACTGGGAATCCCGCGGGGATGTCGTCCGAAGGCCTGCGTCGAGGAGGAATAGTGCCCGCCCAGCGAGAGCCCAAGGTTGGCCGCCGACCTGGCAACCAGGACACCCGCGGCCAGATCGTCACTGCTGCCAGGCATGCCTTTGCTGCCAAGGGTTTCGCCGGCGCCTCGATGCGTGGCATCGCAGCCGAAGCCGGGGTGGATGCGGCGTTGATCCACCACTATTTCGAAAGCAAACAGCAGCTCTTTCTGGCGACTATCGCGATGCCGCTCGGGCTGCCGGGCCTGCTTGAGCAAGTTGCGGCTGGGGATAGAAACGACCTCGGCGAGCGACTGGTGCGGACTGTCCTAGGCGTCTGGGACTCCGAGCTCCAGCCCTCTCTGGTGGCGGCGATCCGCACCGCATTGACTGACCCTGCCTTGACTCGCTCCGTTGGTGAATTCTTCACACTCGAAGTCATCGGTCAGGTACTCCGCCGCGACGACCTGTCACCTGATGAAGCAAACAGGCGTGCGGGCCTGGTCGCGTCTCAGGTTCTTGGTCTGGTGATTGGCCGCTACGTGCTGCAGCTTCCGGTATTGGTCGACCGTGAGACGGCGGACTTGGTAGCAGAGATCGGTCCGACCGTCCAGCGGTACGTCGACGGCCGCATCTGAGGCGACATTGCGCCATGATGACCAGATGCTGGTCGTCGGCGTCACCGAGCAGGGTGGGCACGCGTTCGAGGCAGTCCTCGATCACGGTGCCGATCCCGATGTGCTTGCTTTCGACCGCGGCTACGTTGTGATCAAACCCCTCGACGCCAAGCGCGCCAGGTCTGGCAAGCTCGTCCTTCGGCTGCTCGTGAGGCCGGTGGTTGACGAGCACCGTCCGGCGGTGCGCCGCCAAGGGCGCGACGCTGGACTTGTCCTCCGGGACGACATACGACCGGCTGTCCGGCAGCGTTTCGCGGCGTACGCGGTCGTCACGTCGCGCCTAGGTCTGCTGGCCACCGAGTACTCCGGTCGAACCGCCGTCACCGGTCGTTGGGGCATGCCAGGTGGCGGTCTGGATGATCATGAGCCGCCGACGTCGGCCGTGCTCCGTGAAGTTGCCGAAGAGACCGCCCAGGAAATCATCCTGGGCGAGTTGATCAAGGTGCATACCTCGCATTGGATTGGGCGTAGCCCCCATGCGATCATCGAGGATTTCCATGCGGTGCGCCTGATCTATCGCGCGACTTGTCCACATCCAACCGAGCCCGTCGTGCTCGACCGGGGCGGCACCACCGAATCTGCTCAATGGGTACCGCTCGAATCCTGGCGTACGGTGGCGTGGACCCAGAACTGGCAGCACCTGTTGTCCGAGCTGCTAAAGGATTCCTCGGCCGGCTGATGGACCGTAACTAGTCGATGTTGATGTCGCTGAGCAGATCCTGCCGGGTCAGCACCCCGACCGGCTTGCCGTCATCGAGCACCAGCAGCGCGTCGCAGCTTCTGAGCAGCTTCACTGCATCGCCCACGGATTCGGTCACCCCGAGCATGGGAAGCGGCTCCTCCATGACGCCGGCTACCGCATCAGCCGGTCGTGCTCGATGACTGAACAACTCCTCTAGAAGTCCACGTTCGCTCACTGAACCGACGACTTCGGCCGCCATCACAGGAGGTTCCGCGCGTACGACGGGCATCTGGCTGACGCCGTACTCGCGCAAGATCGCAACGGCTTCGGCCACCGTCTCGTTGGGATGCGTGTGAACCAGGGACGGCAGATCGCCCGACTTCTCCCGCAGCACGTCGCCGAGCACTCGCACGAATTGGTCGGGTCGGGGCGCGAACCCGTAGCGGGTGAGCCAAGCATCACTGAATACCTTGGTGAGATAGCCGCGGCCAGAATCCGGCAACAGCACAACGATGACCGACTCGGGATCGTCGATCTCATGCGCGAGTCGGATCGCTGCCGCTGCGGCCATCCCCGAGGAGCCGCCGACCAGCAATGCCTCCTCTCGCGCCAACCGACGCGCCATCGCAAACGAGTCGGCATCAGATACCTCGATGACCCCGTCTGCGACGGTTGGATCGTAATTGACCGGCCAGAAGTCCTCACCGACTCCCTCGACCAGGTATGGCCGCCCCGAACCACCGGAATAAACCGAGCCGGAGGGGTCCGCGCCGACGACCTTGACCCGGCCATCGGAGATCTCTTTGAGGTAACGACCAGCACCACTGATCGTGCCACCGGTGCCGATCCCGGCAACAAAGTGAGTGATCTTGCCCTCGGTCTGTTCCCAGATCTCTGGACCCGTGGTCTCGTAGTGACTCGCCGGGTTGTTGGGGTTGCTGTACTGATCTGGTTTCCACGCGCCGTCGATCTCGCGGACCAACCGATCTGAGGTCGAGTAGTAGGAGTCAGGGTGTTCCGGCTCCACCGCTGTCGGGCAGACGACAACCCGTGCGCCATACGCGGCCAGCACGTTGCGCTTGTCTTCGCTCACCTTGTCGGGGCAGACGAACACGCAGGCGTAGCCCTTGGCCTGCGCGACCATAGCCAGGCCTACGCCGGTATTGCCACTCGTAGGCTCGACGATCGTGCCTCCCGGCTTGATCTTGCCCTCACGCTCGGCAGCTTCGATCATCTTGACCGCGATTCGGTCCTTGACCGAGCCGCCCGGATTCAAATACTCGACCTTGGCTAGGACCAGAGGCTTAGCCCCACCGGTGACCCGAGACAGTCTGAGAAGCGGTGTATGGCCGACAAGATCGATCAGCGAGTTGACGTAATCCACGCTCACGACTCTACGGTGCAGGAATTGGTGAGGGCCGCTGCTTTCCGTTGGAAGCGCGGCCCTCAAATGGTCGAGTTGCGGATCGTCAACGATCCGCGAACGACTACCTGCGTATGTAGGACAGTAAGCGCAAGATCTCGATGTACAGCCAGACCATGGTGACGGTCAGGCCGAACGCACCACGCCACGATTCACTCGCTGGCGCCCCCATCGCGACACCCTGTTCGATGTAGTCAAAATCCAGCACCAGGTTCAGCACGGCGAGCGAGGCACCAAGTAGTGAGAAGGCAATGGCCAGCAGGCTGATCGCACCGGTTCCCGTATCACGCAAGCCAAGGTTTACCCCGAACAGCGACAGCACGAAGTTGATCAGCAGGGCCACCGCGAACGCGATGGTCGCTATGATCACGACTCTCCGGAACTTCGGCGTAACGCGGATGTTGAAGAACTTGTACGCCGCCAGCGTCACCGCTGCCGCCGCGAAGGTACCGATCACGGCTTGTACGACGATGCCGTCGTAGAGGCTCTCGAAGATCTTGCTGATCATGCCGATGAAAATGCCCTCGATGGCGGCATACAGCAGCACCAGACCAGGCGCTATCTTCCGCCGGAACGAGACGAACAGAACGACGATGAAGCCGATCAGCCCAGAGCCGATGAGTGCCGGGAAGTAGAGAGCCTGCGGAACAAACATCCATGCCAAGGCGGCAGCGATGACGAGCACGCCGATGGTGAGGGCGGTCTTGGTGACGACATCGTCAAAAGTCATCCGAGCTTCGATCGGCTCGACCGGCCCCTGCGGGTAACCCTGCGTCGGGTATTGAGCGTAATCGGCTCGGGATTGGTTGTAGGGGTTCTGGTTGTATTGCTGTGCTGCGGGTGTGAACGCGTCCTGCCTAGAGAGGATCGGGTTCGAACTGCGCAACATGAATGTGGCCTCCTGGTCAGGCGCCTCGGTTGACGCGCTGCAAAACAGTTTACTGAACGCGGCGCAACCGCCCTTCTTCCTTGCTTTGAAAGTGCTGTGGGTTTTCGGCTGGTCATGTTGAGCCGCGTTTGCCGTCGCAGGACGGCCAACAAGGGTGTCTCGAGGGCGAAATGAGCCACGTTTGCCATCTTGAGACGGACAGCGCGGTCCGCGAAACCGCACCGAGCAAAATCAAACCCGCAGCGAGCGGATCCTCCGCGCGATCCGCGCGGAGCGAGCCCAGCGAGCGGAGCAATCCAACACCGGATCGCGCGCCGCCGTGCTGAGGACGAGCGAGCAGACACGCTGTTCCGTCGGCGAGCGAGGACGAAGTAGGCGGATCCTCCGCGCGATCCGCGCGGAGCGAGCCCAGCGAGCGGAGCAATCAATACAGTGCCCCCGATGGGATTCGAACCCATGCTGGAGCGGGTTTAAGCCGCCTGCCTCTGCCATTTGGGCTACGGGGGCCTGTTGGTGCACCGGCCGCTGAGATCCTAGTGGTCGCTCGGCTTCAGACTCAGCGAGACGCCTCAACAGCGGGTGTCGCCGAGGCACCGCCGAGCCTGATCCGGGTCTGGACCGGCAGCTTCTCGAGGTCGCCGGTCGCGATGCGATCGTCGATCACCACCTTCGCGTCAGGTCGGAAATGCACCGGCTGGACTCCGGTGATCAAGCCCGTGGCCTTGTCACGGAAGTAGAAGTAGACATCCGCGCTGATCAGCGGCGGCGAGAAGGGCGTGCTGAATGATGTGAACGTCGGCTGACGCACTCCGCCAGCCGTACCCTCCTGCATGCCGACGGTCCAAGACCCGTCATCGTGCACGATCACCTTCGGACCCTCCTGAGCGTGGTAGTGACCCCAGAGCACTAGCGCTGCCGGAGGATTCGGCGCGTTCATGATCACAAGCGCGGCCGCGGGCTGATGCACCAAGATCACGTCGGTGTGCTTGCGGCCGGCCGTTTCGACGAGCCGTCCCCCCATCTCTTCTTCGGTCTCCGCCCGATCCCGAGTCCGGTCGACGCTGAAAGGGATGTTGTGTTCAGGATCGTCGTCGCCAAGCACGTTTATACCCGCCGCCTCCACGACCTGACCATCAAGCACCGTCATGTCGTTGCTGCGCATCTGGGACTCCGTGACGTTGGAGTCGTGGTTCCCGGTCGCTACCACAAAGGGAACCCCGCCTGGGATCACGGCCTCGCGCCGGATACAACCGCGTTCGGCGGCTGTCCCGTTGACAGTGTCGTCGCCAGAACTCACGACGAGAGACGGTTTGGTCACGTGAGCCACGCGTGCGATCAACTCTGTCATCGCTTGATTGCAGTGCAGATCGCTGAATCCCAGAATCACCGACTCATCCGACCTTGGTTGTGGGAGGGCGTGCAGCTGATCCGAAAGATTGCCTGCGGCCGTGTCGATGTAGGTCTTCACTGCGCGTTGCTGGCGCGCGCTGAGCAATTTGATGCCAGCGATACCGCGATCCAGCACATCGGCAAGCAACACGCTGTCAACAGTCAGGGAGGAGAATCGACCGGCGTCGACGATCGACACCGGATAGCGGGGCTCGGTCGGTTTGTCAGGTACCAGGACTGAGCCGATGACAAGGGCAGCAACGGTCCCGTAAACCGCCGCTGCCCTGCGCGGAGTTATCCGCGTCAAGAAGGAGGAAGGGAGCAACTGGCCTCCCAATCGCCAGATCGCGACCGCGAGCAACAGGACCGCCTCAGCCTTGAGCCCTTCGCGGACGGCGTCGTGAGCCAAGCGCTCGACAATGCCAGAGAGCGCCTCTTCCGGTTCGGTGTACAGGCTCGTGTACGCGACAAGTGTCTGCTCGGAGAAGAACGAACTGAGATGCTCGGCCGCCGAACCGACTCCGCCAACGGTGACCGTCAGACCGAGCGGGCGTACGGGGCTTTCGAGATACGCGTTGCCGATCGGTCCCAGGTTGAGTTCGATTTCACCTCCGAAGTTGCTCGAGAAGTTGGCGCGGTGTGGCCCGAGATAGTCATCCAGCTGCGCATGGGTGATTCCCCAGACCGCCGCAAGCGGCGCTGCCGCCAGTGCAGCCAGCAGGGTGACCAACAAGGCCCTCCCCATGCTCGTCAGGAGAGCACGGCGGGAACGCACTTGTTCGGCGTGCTGCGCGAGCACGCTGAGCAGCGTTCGGCGCTGTCCGCTGTCGGCCGGGCGGTTCATCGATGCCCGACCTTACCTGCGCGGCGGGGCGCGCCTAATAGATCCGATGGGCCGGTTACCTGCCCATCCGGCATGCCTTACGCGCTGTCGCGCGGATCCAGATAGACCTTCCGGGCGTGCAGCGCATGCGCGCTGGCCACTCGATCGAGAAAGAGCAGGCCGTTGCAGTGATCGATTTCGTGCTGCAAGGCGCGTGCCTCAAAGGCATCCGTGGTGATCAGCACTCGTTCGCCAGTCAATGGGAGCAGACCAGCAACGGTGATCTTGGTCGCTCGCTTCACATCACCGGTCAGGTCTGGCACCGACATGCAACCTTCGCGACCCTTCTCGTTACGACTGGCCTCCAGGATTTCGGCATTCAGCAGCACGATCAGACCGTGACTGGTCCGCGCCTTTGGATGCGCTGAGACGTCGACGCAGAAAGCCTGGACAGCCACCCCGACCTGGGTCCCGGCGAGGCCTACGCAACCCGGTGAAACGTGCATCGTCGCAACCAGATCAGCGCACAACTGAACGACAGCCGAATCGGCCGGGTCGACAAGTGAACCCGAGACCGACAACACCGGGCTTGGCGCGCGCACCACCTCCAACACCCGCCCGTGTGGCAGAGTCGGCAATGTCAGGCTCACAGCTGATCGTTCTCGAGCAGTCGCATCGTCGTGTCCACACCCAGCTCGGCCGACACCTTCGTCAGTCGAGCCTGCAGCGCCTCAACGTCGGTGGATCGCGGTAGGTCGACCTCAGCCAAGAGCACATAAAGCGACCCCGAAAGCCGGGTAGTGAGGTCGGTGACGTTGCCGCCTGCTTCCGCGATCACACCAGCTAGCCGCGCCACGATCCCGAGCCGGTCCGCACCGTGGACAGTCACCAAGTAGCTGGATCCGAGCGGTGGGAGGTCGGGTTCATCGGGCACTTCGCGTACGGTGACCTCGAGTGAGCCGTTCGCCATGGGCTGCAGTGCCGCCTCGACCTCGCCAGCGTCGGCGGCTCCCGCACAGATCAGGGTCATCGCGAAGTGCCCGCGGAGGAGCGTCATCGAAGAGTCCTCGAGGTTCATGCCGCATTGCGACAACACTTCGGCAGCCTGCGCGATGATGCCTGGGCGGTCATGGCCCACAACCGTGATGGCGAGTGAGGTCATCGCGGCATTGTGTCACCGGCAATGAGCTGCAGGGCAATTCCATCCAAAATGTCCGACTCGCTGACGATCAGATGATCCAGGTGAACCCGGGCGGCGATCCGCGACTCCACAAGCGCTCCACCGGTGATCACGTCCGCTCGCCCTGGATGCATTGAGGGCAATGCTCGGATCTGATCGACCGTGAGCTCAGCGAGTCGGTGGAGCTGCTCGGCGATCGCGGCCAGCGGGATCCTGGCCCCGTGCACTCGCTCACGGTCATAGCGCTCCAGCTCCAGATACACCCCGGCGAGGGTTGTCACGGTACCCGCGACGCCGATCCAGGCGCCGATCGAATCGAAATCGACCCCGCTCCCGGTGAGGAGGTCGTCCACGTATCCAGCGGCCCGCTCAAGATCATCATCTGCGACCGGATTCTGCTTGAAGAACCTTTCGGTAACCCGCACCGATCCGACGTCGAGCGAGACCGCGCTGTGCAAGTCGCCGTCGGCGCCGCCGGTGATCAGTTCGGTCGAGCCGCCACCGATGTCCATGACGAGCACCGGCTCACCTTCTGGTTTGACTCGACTCAGAGCGCCCAGGAAGGACAGCCGGGCCTCCGTCTCACCGCTGATCACGTCGGGTAGCACGCCGAGCCGTTCCTTGACGCCGGCGAAGAAGGCCTCGCGATTCTTGACATCGCGCGCTGCCGAGGTCGCCACGAAGTGCACCTTCCCGGTGGGCACCTCTGCTTTCTTGATCAATTCCGCGTATCCGTCGACCGCTGCGAAGGTACGCCGCAAAGCGTCGGGGTGGAACTCACCGGTCGCGTCCACGCCCTGACCGAGTCGTACGATCTCCAGCCGACGCTCGAGATCGGCTAGACCACCCGAACCGTCTGGCTCGGCGATCAAGAGGCGGATGGAATTCGTACCGCAGTCGATGGCGGCAACTCTCATCATCGGCCCTCATCCAGACACGGGCGCACCCAGAATGCGCCTACAGTGCTCACGGCCTCATCACCAAGCGGGTTGACGCCCTCGCCGGCTGCAAGCGAGTGAGCCACCAACGCATGCAGGCATTTCACTCGATCGGGCATGCCACCTGCGCTGATCCCTGCGATCTCGGGCACCGAGCCGAGCAGCTCCCGGTCGGCGAGATAGCGTTCGTGGGCCCGCCGGTGTGCCGCAGCAAGATCACGATCATGACCCAGCCGTCGGTTCATCTCGGCCATCAGGCCCTGCGACTCCAGCAAAGAGCAGGCCGCGACTGCTCGCGGACAGGTGAGGTAGTACATCGTCGGGAAAGGTGAGCCGTCGGTCAGTCGAGGTCGGGTCGCCACCACCGCGGGCTTGCCACACGGGCATCGGTAAGCGATCCCTACCGCGCCACGCGGCTGTCGCTCTAGCTGCGCAGTGATCGCGGCCTCATCTGTTGGGGTCATAGGCTCGAGCACCCCCGATAGGCTACGCCGACATGGATGACCGCAACGGTGTGGCAGTAGTAGGCAGCATCAATGCAGATCTTGCGGCCTTCGGCTCGCCGCTGCCACGCCCGGGCGAGACGGTCATCGGCAACGACTTCTCGTTGGTGCTTGGTGGAAAAGGAGCGAATCAAGCAATCGCAGCCGTACGCGCCGGGGCGCCCACGTACATGATCGGCGCGGTGGGTGACGACATGTTCCAAGACCTCACGTTGACCACCCTGGCTGCGGAAGGCATCGATGTCGCCGCCGTCCGTATCACGGCGGGCGCGACGGGAATCGCCCATATTCGGGTCGATGCCGCCTCCGGCCAAAACGACATCATGATCATTCCGAATGCGAATCACCGGCTGAATCCTGATCACGTCGAGTCCTCTTTGACTGAGCTCCGTGATCGTGTCTCGGTCGTGTTGGTACAACTGGAGATTCCGTTGCCGGTCGTCGAGCGCGTGGCTGAGGCCTGCCGAGCACTCGAGCTCCGACTCGTGCTGGACCCAGCGCCGGCACAACCCCTTCCGCCCGCGGTATGGCGCGGCGTCTCGGTGGTCAAGCCGAACGAGCTGGAGGCCGAGGTACTGAGCGGCATTGCTGTCACTGATCTGAGCTCAGCCGAGCTGGCAGCCCGATGGTTCCTCGACTGTGGGGCCGCCACCGCCATGATCACCCGGGGCTCTCGCGGCGCCCTTGTCGTGGGGGCCGCCGGCGTCGAGGATCATCGGGCTTTTGCTGCGACACCCGTAGACACCACCGCAGCAGGTGACGCCTTCACCGGCACACTTGGTGCGAGCCTGGCTCAGGGGGCCTCACTGCCGGAGGCGGTGCGGCGAGGGCTCGCGGCCGGCGCATTGGCGGTCACAGTCCGCGGAGCCAGCCCCAGCCTTCCAACTGCTGAAGCTGTGGATGCGTTTCTGGCTGCCCAGCGCTGACTACCGCGGCGCCGTACGACGGGCTCAGCGCGCATTCACCTGCTCGGCTTGGTCTTCTCGGTTATCGGCTTCTGCTGGGCCGGAGTCTCTACCGGCGCCGGCCGGTCCGCGGCCTGAACCGAGCCCCACAGCTTGGACCACCACGAGTCCTGAGGCGGCTCCTGCGATGCAGCCTCAGCCTTGATCTCGGCACCGCCGCCGAGCGGCTTCCCATCAGCGCCGATCACGGCGTAGCCGGTCTCCCCCGGCACCACCCACCCCAGCCGTTCCCGAGCCTGAGTTCTGACGTATGACTCGTCGCCCCATCGGGCCAAGTCGCCCTGTAGGTCGCGGATCCGCTGCTGGCGCTCGGCGATCTCGGCCTTGGTCGCAGAGATCTCATGAGCCTGAGAAAAGTAGATCCGCAAGGATGTCGCGTACGAGATCGTCAAGATCAGCAGCACTGTCGCCAAGGCGATGGCGCGTGCCGTCAGACTGTATCCGCGGCGTCGAGGTGAAGCTGCCGAGTCGGCACCTCGCCCCGTCTCGGTCGATGTCGCACCCGCTGACGACGATTTGCGTGCCTGCGTACGTGGTCGCGGCTTGCCCCGCCCAGGACCTGCGCCTGGGCGGGAAGTGGGCCGTCGACCGGATGGCACTATCCGGCCTTGAACCGTGGGAAGGCCGAAACGCCGGCGTAGCGCGCCGCATCGTCGAGATCCTCCTCGATGCGCAAGAGCTGGTTGTACTTCGCCACCCGGTCGGTACGCGCTGGCGCGCCGGACTTGATCTGACCGCAATTGGTGGCCACAGCGAGGTCCGCAATGGTGGTGTCCTCGGTCTCGCCGGACCTATGGCTCATCATGCAACGGAAGCCGGCACGGTGTGCCAGGTCGACGGCATCCAGAGTTTCGGTTAGCGACCCGATCTGATTGACCTTGACCAGCAGAGCTGTCGCGGCTTTTTCGGTGATTCCGCGCTGCAGCCGCGACACATTCGTGACGAACAGGTCGTCCCCGACCACCTGAATCTTGTCGCCGATCCTGCTGACGAGCGCGCTCCAGCCCGCCCAGTCGTCTTCGGCGAGCGGATCCTCGATCGAGACTATTGGGAACGCGGCGGCCCACTGCTCGTAAATGTCTGTCATTTCGTCGGCTGAGCGCGGCTCGCCCTCGAAGGTGTAGGTCCCGTCGTCGAAGAACTCGGTGCTCGCCACATCCAGTGCCAGCGCGATATCGCCGCCAAGCTTCAAGCCAGCGGACTCTATTGCAGTTGAGATCAGTTCGAGTGCTGCGACGTTGGCCGGCAGGTTGGGTGCAAAGCCGCCCTCATCGCCAAGGCCCGTCGCCAGTCCCTGCTTCCTCAGCACGGACTTGAGCGAGTGATAGACGGTCGCGCCCATCTCCAAGGCGTCACGGAAGGTTGCAGCGCCAATCGGGGCGATCATGAACTCCTGCACGTCGACATCGGAGTCAGCGTGAGCGCCGCCATTGACGATGTTCATCATCGGTACCGGCAGCAGATGAGCGTTCGGCCCGCCGAGGTAACGGTAGAGCGGCAGGTCAGCGGAGTGGGCGGCTGCATGCGCGACAGCGAGTGAGACCCCGAGGATGGCGTTGGCACCGATCTTGGACTTGTTGTCCGTACCATCCAGATCCAGCATGGCCTGGTCCACCAACCGCTGTTCGCTGGCCTCGTACCCAATGAGCTCGGGGCCGAGTTGATCAATAACGCCGAGCACCGCCTTGCTGACACCTTTGCCTCCATAGCGGGCCTCACCATCACGCAGCTCAACCGCCTCGAATGCGCCGGTCGAGGCACCTGAGGGGACAGCGGCTCGGCCCTCGGAACCGTCGTCGAGGATGACCTCGACCTCGACCGTGGGGTTGCCACGGGAATCGAGGATTTCTCGCGCGCCAATAAATTCGATGCTCGCCACGAGTGCCGCCTTTCCTGCGCAGAAACCGATTGTGATCTCAGCCTATCGGCGCGTCTGGGGTCAGGCGGTGGCGCCGCACGCGCCAACCCCGAGATTCGTTCGGCGGTGACGCAGATGTCAGAAGCTGGCTATTTCCGCTTGCGGATGGCTCGGGCGTGCACCCAGTTCACCCCGACGATTCCGGCCCAGGAGACCGCGACTCCCATAACTGCGGGGTCGACATTGGTGGCTGTGATCGCGGTGATCGGAATGCCCATGACCATCGAGACGATGGCCAGCGCAAACTGCCGCGCCCGGCCGCTTTGCTCCGCCGCCTGCGCGCGATTGGCGGCCTCGGCCTCCTGCCGCAGCTCGGCGGCGCGAGCGGCGGCCAAATCCTCTACCCGCTCTGCCAGGCCTGCGGCGACGTATTCGTTGTACTCCGGGCCAAGTTCCATCCGTGCGGCCAGGGCGGCCTCTGTGTCGCGTCGCAAATCCTCGCTCGGCTTGCGTGGCCGATACTGCGGCTGTATCGGATAGGGCGCATTCGGGTTCAGCGGGTATGACTGCGGATTCCTGGGAGGCGAGCCTTGCGGTGGATAGTTCTGCGGAGGGTAGTTCTGAGGGGGATAGTTCTGCGGAGGGTAGTTCTGAGGCGGATATGACTGCGGTGGGTACGCCTCAGGTGGGGGTGCCGGCCGTTGGGTCGGTGGCTCGGACATGCTCAACAGGATAGTGGCCGGATCTAGGGCCTTGGATTATTGCTGCGTGCCGACTCGGCAGTCGTGATGCGGGCCTCAATGGCGCGTACGGCGTCGCGCAGCGCCTGATCAGGATCGATTCCGGCTGCCTGAGCCCGGGCCGCCAGCTCGAGGATCTGGGTGCCCACCTCCTCCGGTGTGGTCGGGTCCTCAGGCAGCGCCACGTCGACGCGCCGTGATCGCGCTCTACTTATGATCTTGTTCGCCCGGGCGAGTGCTGAGAGCTGAGTCGGGATGCCTTGCAGCGCGGAGGTACGGCCCTTCTCGGCAGCCTTGCGCTCCTCCCAGGTGTAATGCAGATCACTAGGAACCTCGGCGGTCGCGAAAACGTAGGGGTGTCTCGAGATGAGCTTGTCGGCGATGCCCTTGGCGACGTCTTCCACGGTGAAGCCCCGGTCTCGCTCGCTGGCGATCTCCGCATGGAAGATCACTTGGAGCAGCAGGTCCCCGAGCTCTTCGCGAAGATGATCTTGATCGCCGACCTCAATGGCCTCGATCGTTTCGGCGGTCTCCTCAACCAGGTACTGCACCAGCGACCGATGGGTCTGCTGAGCATCCCAGGGGCACTCGTGGCGCAGGCGTGTCATGACGCCGACGAGTCGTTCGAGCTCAGGTAGCGCCACGTGCGCTATGGCGTCGGGGTGGCCACCGGTTTGGCCAGGGAAGCCGACTTGTCGTTGATGATCGTTTTCTGGTTCGGATCCAGCACTCCGAATCGGGGATTGAGGGTTACCGGCTCGCTGGCGACCGCCGCAAGGTAAGCCTCGCTCCCCAGCTTGCCTGAAACGATTTGCTGATCTGCCACGTCGTAGGCGATCGGCCGTCCTTTGGGCGCGTTCAGCAGGCCCGCGAGATTGCTGTTCTTGATCAGTGCGTCACGCTCACCGTCGGTGATCGTGATCTTGTTGGCAGCTGCCAGTTTCTCCGCGATGACGCCATGGATCATCGCATTGACGACCGCAGCCTGGGATACCTGCTGACCCTCTTGCAAGATGCTGGACACCCCTGCGACGGCGTCGTCCACCTGCCGCTGGGTGATCTCTGAGCCATCCACGTACGCCACAACGCTGGGTCCGCCTTCGCGCAGCCGGCTGTCGCCAGCACGATCACCAGGATGCCGGCGAGTGCTGTGGCTCGTAAGGCGCGCGACCTATGGCGGGTGGGAAACCTCATTGACCATCCTCTGTGATGAGCTTCCTGCTTGCGCCGAGCGCTCTCAGGAAACGACTACCGCAGGAGATCCTACGACAGCGGGCCGAACGTCAGTCCGAGAAGATCTGGTTGATCACTTCTGTGCCCCAACGGAGCAGTTCCATGTCCTTCAGCGGCTGGCCGGCTACCGCTGAGCTCGTGGGCCGAGGCACTAGCACCGAGCCGACAGCAGCCTTGACGACGCTGCCGGGGTAGAGCCGTTGCAGCCGCAGTACGCGCGACTCCGGAAGGCGGGCCGGCGCGAAGCGGATGAATCGGCCCTGGCCGACGATGTCGGCCAATCCTGCGGAGCGGGCGAGCAACCGGAACCTGGCAACCTCGATCAGGTTGAGCACCTCCGGCGGCGGCGCGCCGTAGCGGTCGTGCAGCTCGGCGTCGACTGCCTTGATGTCGGCCTCGGCACGAACCTCGGCCAGCCGCTTGTACATCTCAAGTCGCAGCCGCTCCGACTCGATGTAGTCGGTAGGCAGGTGCGCGTCGACAGGAAGCTCGATCCGGACCTCAGGCTCGGGCTCGGCCTCGTGCCCGCGGTACTCGGCCACCGCCTCGCCGACCAGCTGGATGTACAGGTCGAAGCCGACATCGGCAATGTGGCCCGACTGCTCGCCGCCCAGGAGGTTGCCGGCGCCGCGTATCTCCAGATCCTTCATGGCGATAGCCATGCCAGAACCCAGATCACTGTGCGCCGCGATGGTGCTGATCCGGTCGTAGGCGGTCTCGGTCAGCGGCTTGTCGGGCGGATAGAGGAAGTAGGCGTAGCCGCGCTCCCGCCCGCGACCGACGCGGCCCCGCAGCTGGTGCAGCTGGGACAGACCGAGCAGGTCCGAACGTTCGATCAGCAGCGTGTTGGCCGTCGAGATGTCCAGACCGGCCTCAACGATGGTGGTGCAGACCAGCACATCGGCTCGACGCTCCCAGAAGTCGATCATGACCTGTTCCAGCCGCTGCTCGCTCATCTGGCCGTGTGCAGTCACCACGCGCGCCTCAGGCACCAGTTCAGCGATCCGCCGGGCGGCCTTGTCGATGCTCTGCACCCGGTTGTGCACGTAGAACACCTGCCCTTCGCGGAGCAGTTCGCGCCGAATGGCCGCAGTCACCTGGGCTTCGTCGTACGGCCCGGCAAACGTGAGCACGGGGTGGCGCTCCTCCGGAGGTGTCATGATCGTGCTCATCTCACGGATCCCGGTGACCGCCATCTCAAGGGTCCGCGGGATCGGTGTCGCCGACATGGCCAACACATCGACATGGGTACGGAGGCGCTTCAGCTGTTCCTTGTGCTCGACGCCGAAGCGCTGCTCCTCATCGATGACCACTAGGCCTAAGTCCTTGAAGGCGACCTCGTCGGACAACAGCCGGTGAGTGCCGACGACAACGTCGACCTTCCCGTCGACAAGTCCTTCGATGGTTGCCCTTGCCTCGGCATCGGATGAGAACCGGCTGAGCGGGGCAACGGTGACCGGGAAGCCGGCATACCGGTCGGAAAAGGTGGCGTAGTGCTGTTGCACCAGCAAGGTCGTCGGAACCAGGATCGCCACCTGTTTGCTGTCCTGCACTGCCTTGAACGCGGCGCGTACGGCGATCTCGGTCTTGCCATAGCCGACATCCCCACAGATCAACCGATCCATGGGAACGATCTGCTCCATATCGCGCTTGACGTCCTCGATCGCTCCCAGCTGATCTGGGGTTTCTACGAAGGCGAACGCATCTTCCAGTTCTCGCTGCCACGTCGTGTCGGGCGCAAAAGCATGGCCGCGGGTCGCCTGCCGGGCCGCGTAGAGCTTGATCAGTTCGGCAGCGATCTCGCGAACCGCCTTGCGCGCCCGGCCCTTCCGCTTGGCCCAGTCGGCGCCACCTAAGCGGTCCAGTGTCGGGCTCTCCCCACCCACGTATCGAGTGACTTGATCAAGGGCGTCCATCGGCACATAGAGCCGGTCCCCCGGCTGGCCGCGCCTGGACGGCGCGTACTCGATCACCAGGTACTCGCGGGTCGCGTCTGCCACCGTGCGTTGGGTCATCTCGATATAGCGGCCTACTCCGTGCTGACTGTGGACCACCGGATCGCCATAGCTCAGCTCGAGCGGGTCGATCTGATTCTTGCGGCGTGCCGGCATTTTCCGGCTTGCCCGATCGGTGACCCGCTGGCCAGACAGATCAGACGCAGTGAACAGTGCGAGCCGGATCTCGTCGGCCACGAAGCCGTGGCTGAGCTGGCCTGTCACGACTGTTGCCAAACCGGTCGGAGGCGCTTCATCGAGCGCCGACGCACTCTGGATAGGCACCGCGTGCTCACCGAGCACCTCGACGATCCGAGCAGCCGTACCGCGGCCTTCGGCTGTGACGAGGACGCGCCAGCCATCCCGCACCCGCTTCGTGATCTCGTTGACCGCAGCCTCGGTGTCGCCACGATAGGTCTCGCCGACCTGGCCGCTCACCGTTCGCGACTCGACACCCGGCCCACTGACCCGATCGGAGAGGTCGATGATCTGCCCGTCCTCGGTGCGGATGGGACTGAACACCTCGCCGTTTGCCGCCGAGCCGCTCACCGGACCCGCACTGAACGGCGACAACGTCCACCAGGCCATTCCTCGACCGAGCGCAGCGGCACGAACCCGAGCAAGCGGCTGGTAGGCCGAGGCCCCGAGGTCGATGGGAGCTCGACCACCACCCGCGGCCGCGGCCCAGGAAGCATGCAGGAACTCCTCGCTGGTCTTGACCAGCTCGATCGCCCGTCCTCGCACCAGTTCCGGGTCGCAGATCAGCACGTGGGTATCGGTCGGCAGCAGATCGATCAGCAACTCCATGCCGTCCACCAGAGCCGGCGACAGAGCCTCCATGCCGTCGACCGGATGCCCCTGTGCGATCTTGTCCAGCATTTCGATCAGCTCTGGATGTTGCTCGGCGAGCGCGGCTGCGCGAGCGCGTACGTCGTCGGTGAGCAGCAGCTCGCGACACGGCGAAGCAGTGATCTCGGTCAGCGCGATTTCACTTGACCTTTGGTCGGCGACGGAGAAGTAGCGAATCTCCTCCACGGTGTCGCCGAAGAAGTCAATGCGCACCGGGTGCTCTTCGGTGGGCGGAAACACATCGACGATGCCGCCGCGCACGGCGAACTCACCGCGCCGTTCGACCAGATCGACCCGCGTGTATGCCGCGTTGACGAGCGCCGTCGCGAGGTCAGTCAGATCGATCTCGTCGCCAGTCTTGAGGCGTATCGGCTTCAGCTCTCCGAGGCCGTGGACTTGTGGTTGAAGGACGCTGCGGACCGGGGCAACCACGATTCGCGGTGCGGGAAGATCACTGTTGCCCGCAAGTCGACGCAACAACTCGAGTCGACGCCCGACGGTATCGGAGCGCGGGCTCAGCCGCTCGTGCGGCAAGGTTTCCCACGCCGGGTAGTAGGCCACAGCTTCCTCGCCGACAAGCGATTGCAATGCAGTCGTCAGCTCCTCTGCCTCGCGGTAGGTTGAGCTGACCAGGAGTACCGGACGACCGCCGCCACCACGCCCTGTGGACGCGCTCAGCGCGGCAGCAATCAGCGGACGCATCGACGCCGGCGCGGTGACGTCGAGCACGGGCAGTCGCCGCGCCCGCGCATCGGCGATGGTCTCGACCAGCGTGGGTTCGGAGCAAAAAAGATCAACGAGTCCCGTGAGGGTCACCCAGAGAGGCTACAGGGTTGGCCGCCGATGTCAGGGCTCGCCGGAAGACAGCGCCACCTACGCGAAACCTGATGAGGTTTGGCAAGGATCGAAGAGGGCCGGAGACCTAAACCAGCCGGGTCAGCCACGCTCAGGGCAGCCGGGCGAACGCGCGAACCGGGAAGGTCCCGAACTCACGCACCTTGGGTGGCACCGCAGTAAAGCGAGCACCCGTTGGGGGCACGGCGGCCAGGTTGGTGAGGTGTTCGACAACGTGTATGCCGGCCGCGAGCAACTGCGAATGGGCTGGACGTGCTCTGCTGGTCTCGGCATCGTCGATATTGATCGAGTCGATGCCTACGAGCATGGCGCCGGCCTTGATCAAATACGCCGCACCGGCGCCGGTCAGGTAGGGCGCACCAGAGGCGTACGCAGACGTGCCGAAATGTCGGTCCCAGCCGGTGTGCAGTAGCACGGCCTTGCCGTGGAGCTCGCGGTCGTAGAAGATCGCCGCGGGAATTCCGCGCGTTGTCGAGTCCGTCAGCCGGAACAGCTCGACAGGAAGATCCACCAGGGTTTCCAAGCTCAGGTTGGCAAGATCAGTACCACCCGGGTAGCGGTGATAAGGACTATCCAGATACGTGCCGGTATTGCCTGCTAGAGCGATCACATCGATCGCAAACTCGGTGCCGTCCGCGTAATGGGAGCGGGATTCCTCCCTGGTCAGATGTGGGGTGATTCTGGGCTCTGGTATTCCGGGGTAGGTCACCAGGCCAGCCGAGATGGTGTGGCTTAGATCAACGAGTCGACCGCCCTGCTCGACGGTTGGCCCGGCTGCGATGCCACGCGAGCCTTTGTGTGGTTCTGCAACGATTTCCACAGCATGGAGCTCCACGGCAGCCACGAGCGCCAGGCCGAGGTGCTGGACGAAGAGTTGCGCGATCTGATCTTCGGAAATGCTCGGTCCAGGTAGATCAAGGCGGAATCCCTCCGCAGTGAGCCGGCCGCCGTTGGCAAACTCAACCTCGGCATCGAAGTGGGCGCGGTACTCAGTCACGGTCGATGAGTCTATGAAACCGAGTCAGGCAGCCGACACGATCCAAGACAGAGCGTCCACAGCAGCATCCACCTCGTCGAAGGTGAAAGTCGAAATGGCTTCGAACCTCAGCAACGTTCAACGTCGTGGTCTGCATCATTGCCGGCACTCTTCAGCAATCAATTGTTGAATGCGCTCTGCGTCTTGTCGAGCCCCACCAGTACCAGTGACTCAACGGCATCCGCGGCCCGATTGATCTCCACTGCAACGGTCTCGCGTACGCCGGCCGGGATGTCGCTGAGCAGGAAGTCGGCTGGGTCTTGCCTACCGGGCGGGCGGCCCACGCCAACGCGTACTCGGTAGAAGTCGCCCGTGCGGAGCGCGGTCCGGATAGACCTGAGGCCATTGTGGCCGTTGTCGCCGCCGCCGAACTTCACTCGCAGCTGGCCTGGATCGATGTCCAGCTCGTCATGTACCACAATCATCTGGGACGGTTCCAGTTTGTAATAGGCGAGCAGTCGCGCTACCGCCCAGCCGCTCTCGTTCATGAACGTCCGGGATTTGGCGACAATCAGGCGGGGAGCATCGCCTCCGGGTAGTCCGAGCCTGCTCTCGGCGACCTCAGCGCGCATGCCGCGGACCACACGGAAGGGCACACTCGTGCGCCGTGCCAGTTCGTCGGCCACCCGATAACCGATGTTGTGGCGGTGCGACGCGAACGCCGGACCGGGGTTGCCGAGGCCGACGACCAGCCACGAGACCATGGCAGACGGAGCGCGCAGCTAGGCGCTCTCGGACTCGGCCGGCGCCTCGTCCGGGGTCGGCTCCGCAGCCGCAGCCATGGTCGGCTCGATGCCCGCCGCAGCCTCGGCCTCGGCCAGCTCAGCCTCGAGCGCCTCGGCGGTCTGCGCGTTGGTGACGTTGACGATCAAGGTCTCCGGATCAAGATCGATAGACGAACCGTCTGGAAGCTGCAGATCTCGGGCGAGGATCTGGGTACCAGGTGGCAGACCTTCGACAGAAACGACAATCTGCTGAGGAATGCGAGTTGCCTCGGCCTCTATCGGGACACTGTTGTGGTCCACCACTACCAGAGTTTCAGGAGCGGCCTCACCGTCGATGTGCACCGCCACGTCGACGGTGACCTTCTCGCCGCGCCGGACTATGACCAGGTCAACATGCTCGATGGTGTGCTTCAGCGGGTCACGCTGGACCTGTTTGGGCAGGGCGAGCTGAGAGTTGCCGTTGACCTCAATGGACAGCAGCGCGTTCGCCGTCCGCAAGGCGAGCAGTGTCTCGTGGCCGGGCAGGGAAATGTGAATCGGGGCAGTGCCATGGCCGTACAACACGGCGGGCACTTTGTGGGCGCGACGGATCCGGCGGGCGGCGCCCTTGCCGAACTCCGTACGCAGTTCAGCTGTGAGCTTCACCTCGGGCACGAACGAACTCCTCGGAACTAACGTCGGCGAATCATGATCAAGACTCAGCGAGGGGGACGTAGCTCGTTCGACCTAGTCGATCACGGTCTGCGACCCTCGCCGAGGCAACCGCTCAACCTTAGCCGACAGGGCCTAATGCTCGCCAATTGGCCCTGAAAATGCATCACGATCGTGGCTCAAAGTCTCGTTCTGGGCATTTCTGGACGCGATGGCGATGCGAAATCAGGGATCTCCCTCACGCTTGGCCATTGAAGAGGCTGGTCACGGAGCCGTCCTCGAAGACCTCACGGATAGCGCGGGCGATCAGGGGTGCGATTGACAGCACCGTGAGGGAGTCAAAGCGACGCTCATCGGGGATCGGCAAGGTGTTGGTGACGATCACCTCTTCGAAGTCGGTGGCTTTGAGCCGGTCAATTGCCGGACCGGACAGCACCGGATGAGTGGCTGCCGCGATCACCGCCTTCGCCCCGCGGGCCTTCAACGCCTCAGCCGCTTGGCAGATCGTGCCCGCCGTGTCGATCATGTCGTCGACCAGCAGGCAGACCCGCCCTTCCACCTCTCCGACGACCTCATGGACGGCAACCGTGTTGACCAGGTTCGGATCGCGCCTCTTGTGGATGATCGCCAGTGAACTGTTGAGCCTGTCGGTCCACATGTCTGCCAGTCGCACGCGGCCCGCATCGGGTGAGACCACGGTCATTTCCGACGTGTCGTACTTGGTCGACAGGTAGTCAGAAAGCACGGGCAGCGCCCACAGATGATCAACGGGTCCGTCGAAGAAGCCTTGGATCTGTGCCGCATGCAGATCCACCGACATCAACCTGTTGGCTCCGGCGGTACGGAACAGGTCGGCGATGAGACGTGCCGAAATAGGTTCGCGACCGCGGTGTTTCTTGTCCTGCCGGGCATAGGGATAGAAGGGCGCGACAACGGTGATCCGCTTGGCAGATGCGCGCTTCAGCGCATCGACCATGATCAACTGCTCCATGGTCCACTCGTTGACCGGTGCGCAATGACTTTGGATCACGAATGCGTCGCAACCTCGCACGGACTCTTCAAAGCGCACATAGATCTCTGAATTGGCATAGCTGATCGCGCGAGTCGGTACGATCTCAACCTTCATGAGTGCCGCGATCTCGTTGGCAAGCTCGGGATGCGCACGCCCGGTGAACAACATCAAGTGCTTCTCGTTCGGGCGCTTGAGACCGCTCACGACGGCTCCTCCTGCTCCTGTGCCGCCTCGGCGGCCTTCGCGGTCTTGGTACCAGCCCTCTTGCGCGCCACCCAGCCGGCGACGTTGCGCTGCCGGCTTCGGCTTACCGCAAGATCACCTGGCCCGACATTGCCGGTGATCGTCGAGCCTGCCGCAATGTAGGCGCCATCGGCCACCTCGACAGGTGCGGCAAGCACCGAGTTGCTGCCGACGAAGGAGTACGCGCCAACACTGCTCGTCGATTTGCGTAGGCCGTCGTAATTCGCGAAGATCACCCCCGCTCCGATGTTGGCGCCCTCACCGATCACCGCATCACCGAGATAGCTGAGATGTGGCGCCTTGGCTCCGGCTCCGATACGTGCGTTCTTGGCCTCGACGAAGGTCCCGATCTTGCCGCCAGCGCCCAGGGTGGTGCCGGGACGCAGATAGGCGTACGGACCGACGCTGGCGCCGGATCCGATCACGCTGAGCGAGCCGTGAGTCCGCGTCACCACCGCGCTCTCCCCCACCTCGACGTCGATCAAGGTCGTGTCCGGACCGATCCGCGCGCCGGCCGCGATCGAGGTCGCGCCCTCCAGGGAGGTGCCGGGCAGCAAGATCACGTCTGGCGCAAGATCAACTGACGCGTGCACCCAGGTCGTGGCGGGATCCACAACGGTGACGCCTTCGAGCATCCAGCGGTCCAGGATTCGCCGGTTGACCTCAGCGTTCATCCGGCAGAGCTGGATTCGGTCGTTCACACCCTCGGTCTGCCAAAGGTCCTCGATCAGCAGCGCACCGACCGGTCTGCCCGCCCCGCGGACCACAGTGAGCACGTCGGTGAGGTATATCTCACCTTGATCGTTCATCGGGGCGATCTCGGTCAGGGCAGCCCGCAGTGTCACCGCGTCGAAGACATAGATTCCAGAGTTGATCTCAGTGATCTCAAGCTGGCTGTCATCGGCGTCTCGATGCTCGACAATGCCGCTGACCATGCCGTCTCCATCGCGCAGAATCCGCCCATATCCTGTCGGGTCCGGAACCTGTGCAGTCAGCACGGTGACCGCAGCCTGGCGGGCCCGGTGCTCCTCGAGCAGCGCTACGAGGGTCTCACCGGTGAGCATGGGGACGTCTCCCATGGTGACGATGACGTCACCCGTGAGGTCGGCAAGCTGGCCGAGGGCGGCGTGCACCGCATCGCCAGTACCGAGCTGCTGATCCTGCACTGCGATCAATACATGCGGCGCGATCTCGGCGAGATGGGCCTCTACCTGATCACGAAGGTGACCGACCACGACAACAATGTGTTCGGGCTGCACCGTCGTCGCTGCTGTCACCGCGTAGCTCAGCATCGAATGCCCGGCGATCTCATGCAGCAGCTTGGAACGGGAAGACTTCATCCGCTTCCCCTCGCCGGCTGCCAGGATGACGACAGCGGCGACCGGGCTCGGCGCTCGGTCGGAGTGAACAGACAACAGCTGGCTCCTTACTAGCTGAGTGACGCTCCGCTCCCCGGGTAGGAGTCGAACCTACGTCGCTAGTCCTGATTCAAAGTCAGGCGGGCCCTGCCGACAGACCAACCGGGGAATATGGGGCCCGGCCAATCCTCGCATCCGCACCTCGTTTACGGGCCGCGGGCTTCGAATCGCCTGCCCCACAGCTGACCAACCCATCGATCGGCCAGAGCCAAGCGTACGCATTGCGTCGTTGGGCTGCATCGCGGCTCATTTTTGCGATCAGCAACGACGCCGCGTACAGTGGTGCTTTCGGCTTCTAAATCGATACAGAACACCATACAGAAAATCGCGCATGACAACGTCGGCTCCTCCCACGAACCAACTGGCGACCCGGATCGCCGCTGTCGCGGTGACGTTGATGTTCGGCGTCAACGGCACAGTGATCGGCGGGTACGGCGGCTCACTCCCCTCGCTGCGCGACAAGCTCGGTATCGACGCAACTCATATTGCAATCATGCTCTTCTGCGCTGGGGCCGCGGCCATTCTTGCTATGCAGGTCGGCGGCCGGCTGGCGGACGCACTCGGTGCTCGCGAAATCACGTTGGCCGCCATCCCGCTCCTCATCGTCGGGATGATCACGATCGGGCTGGCACCTAGCTTCGCAATTGCGATCATCGGCGTCGTTCTCATCGGGCTGGGCAATGGGGCCATGGATGTAGCCATGAACGCGATCGGCGTCCAAGTGGAGGCCTCGCGCCAACGCCCGATCATGAGCTTCTTCCATGCATTTTGGTCGATCGGCACCTTTATCGGCGCTGGCGCTGTCCTGCTGCTCGCCACCGTGCTGGGGTTGCATGGTGCGGCGATCGTCACCCCTGTGTCGATCTTGATCGCTGTCGTGACGCTCATCGCGCTGGGCATCCTGCTCAAGATCACACCCGAGGCTGCCGTGGTGCACCACACTGTCGACGGTGTGAAGACACCGATCCCCAAGGTCATCTGGATTTTGGGTGTCATGGCCCTGGCCTTTGGTCTCTCCGAAGGCACGGCAACCGACTGGTCGTCCCTCCATGTCACCGACGTCGCCGGTGTCGACCCCACCACGGGCGCGCTGGGGCTGATTACGGTCAGCGCCTTCATGGTCATCATCCGGTTGCTGGGCGACCGGCTGGTGACCCGCTTCGGAAGGCGCACGGTCGTGCGCTTCGGCGCATTCTTTGCTGCCCTCGGCTATCTCACGGTCACACTGGTAAGCAGCCTGCCCATGCTGGTGCTCGGCTGGGCATTGGTCGGTTTCGGGGTGGGAATGATTGCGCCACCGGTGTACGCCGTGGCCGGGCACATCGGTGGCGGTCGAATGCTCGCGGTGGTGGTGACCTTCGGTTACGC
>Ga0075418_10000553_pt1 | contig 40090 bp, 36 predicted proteins | sample SoiMetdeltSBSDD2_FD_81776 | JGI IMG/M metagenome (GOLD analysis project Ga0075418, IMG submission 81776) | Bulk soil microbial communities from a Populus tree surrounding site in Tennessee, USA - Soil MetaG P. deltoides SBSDD2 | ecosystem: Environmental > Terrestrial > Soil > Tree plantation...
ACAGGCAACTGGAAACTGGCAACCGACGACTGGAAACTGAAATTGTTCTAAACCGGACAGCTCGGTTTTCCGTCCAATGGTCCGTTATCGTAGCCGACACGACGGAAAGGGCCGCAACCGGGTGTCCGTTCTTGGGACGATGCGGTTCCGCAAGCGGGCAAGCGGGCTTTCGCGGCAGCGCCTCAGTCGTCTATAAACCACATAATATCAGATGGTTACAGACCGTAATGAATCTGGCACAGCTTCGGCTTATCTGTCCTGAGCGGGAGTTTCTCCGACCCGACTCAGCACAGAGGCAGCTCAATGGTTGATATTGCACGTCCACCCAGCGTCATCCGCAAGAAGAAGATCCGTCGAGCCATCTACGGCGCCGTTGCCCTCATCGTCGTCGCCGGCATCACCGTGGGTGTCTCCCGGCTGAAGCCGGCGGCCCCCACCGTTGACCGTGCGACGGTATGGGTCGACACCGTGAAGCGCGGCCAGATGCTGCGTGAGGTCCGCGGATCCGGCACGCTGGTGCCGGAAGACATCCGCTGGATCTCGGCGACCACGGCCGGCAGAGTCGAGCGCATCGTGCTGCGCGCGGGCGCGATCGTCGAGCCGAAGACCGTCATCCTCGAGTTGAGCAGCCCGGACGTCGAACAGGCGAATCGCGAAGCGCAGTTGGCCTACCAATCCGCGCTGGCCGCCTACGAGAACCGCAAGGCGGACCTCGAGAGCGGGCTGCTCACGCAGGAGTCCAATCTCGCGACGATTAAATCGAACTACACGCAGGCGGACCTCGATCTCCAGGCGAACAAACAGCTGGAAAAAGACGGTCTCGTCTCATCGCTGCTGGTGAAACAGAAGCAGGGGCAGGTCGACGACCTGAGGAATCGACTCGCCGTCGAGACCAAGCGCCTCGAGATCAGCAAAGCGGGGATCAAGTCGCAGCTGGCGCCGCAGGAAGCGGACATCGCACAGCGTAAGGCTGCCGCCGATCTGCAGGCGCGACGGCTCGACGACCTCAAGGTCAAGGCGGGCATGCACGGTGTGCTGCAGTGCGTGTGCTCCAATCCGACGACCCAGGTCGAGCGCGGCGCCCAGGTGAACCCCGGCAGCAACCTGGCGCGTGTCGCCGATCCGAGCATGCTCAAGGCGGAGCTGCGGATCGCGGAAACGCAGACCAAGGACATCAAGATCGGCCAGTACGCCGAGGTCGACACCCGGAACGGGGTCGTCAAAGGCAAAGTGGCGCGCATCGATCCAGCGTCGTCGAACGGCACGGTCGGTGTCGACATCACGCTCGAAGGAGCGTTGCCATCGGGCGCTCGGCCGGATTTGAGCGTCGATGGGAAAGTCCGGCTCGAAGAGCTGAACAACATCATCTACGTCGGGCGTCCGGCATTCGGCCAGGAGAACAGCTCGGTGAGCCTCTTCAAGGTCGGCGCCGACGGCGAAGCGGTCCGCACGACGGTCAAGCTGGGACGCAGCTCGGTGAACACCATCGAAATCGTCGAGGGTCTGCAGCCGGGTGACCAGGTCATCCTGTCGGACATGTCGACCTACGACGAGTACCAGCGCGTGAGATTGTCGAGTTGACGTCAGAGTGAAGAATTCCCAGGGCTGCAAAGGGCGGCCCGGGTAGTCGCCGCACGAATGTCCCAGGGCTGCAAGAGGCCGCCCCGCGAGGAGAGAAAATGACGAATTCTGCCGGGCAACCGCTCATCCACCTCGATGGAGTCACCAAGGTGTTCTTCACCGACGAAGTCGAGACGCACGCGCTCGCTGGTATCCATCTCGAGATCCGGAGCGGAGAGTACATCGCGATCGCCGGCCCGTCAGGGTGCGGGAAGTCGACACTGCTGTCGATCCTCGGCCTGCTCGACTCGCCGACCGAAGGCAAGTACATCCTCAACGGGAAGTCGGTCGCCGATCTGCCGCTCTCCGAGCGCGCGCGCGTGCGCAACCGCGAGATCGGGTTCATCTTCCAGAGCTTCAATCTGATTGGCGATCTCAACGTCTACGAGAACGTCGAGCTGCCGCTCACCTATCGCGGCATGAAGTCGGCCGAGCGCAAAGAGCGCGTGATGGCGGCGCTCGAGAAGGTCGGAATGGCGCACCGCGCGAAGCACCTGCCCAGCCAGCTCTCGGGTGGTCAGCAGCAGCGGGTCGCGGTGGCGCGCGCGGTGGCCGGTTCTCCATCCATTCTGCTCGCCGACGAGCCGACCGGAAACCTCGACTCGAAGAACGGCGAGGCAGTCATGGAGCTGCTCCGTGAGCTGCACAAGGAAGGCGCGACGATCTGCATGGTCACGCACGATCCGCGTTACGCGCGCCATGCCGACCGATCGATCCACCTGTTCGACGGCCGGGTCGTCGAGGAGGACGGCAGCAAGCGCGCCGAGAAAGAGCTCGAAGAGAGCGGCTTCAAGATCGAGCACTGATCCGGATTTTCCTGCTTCCGCCTGACCGCCTCCGAGTGAGGCGGAAGTATTGATCTGCCTATGCTCATTACTGACCACTTGAAGGACCGCAATACCGTGGAATCGCCGCGATCGTCGCGGACTGCGGATCCGCGGGTGCTGATCGCCGACGATCAGGCGGACGTGCTCGAAGCGCTGCGGCTGCTGCTCAAGGCTGAAGGCTTTCAGCTGGAAACCGCGTCCTCGCCGGCCGGGGTCCTGGCGGCGATCGAGGCACGCGAGTTCGACGTCGCGCTGATCGATCTGAACTACGCGCGCGACACGACGTCCGGTGAGGAGGGGCTCAATCTCCTGTCGCGCATCCAGGGCGTGGATCCCACATTACCAGTCGTGGTGATGACGGCCTGGGGCAGCGTGGAGGTCGCGGTCGAAGCCATGCGCCGCGGCGCGCGGGACTTCATTCAGAAGCCCTGGGACAATGCGCGCCTGCTCGCGATCATCCGGACCCAGATCGAGCTGAGTCAGGCCCTCCGCAAAGGCCAGCGGCTCGAAGCGGAAAACTCGCTGCTTCGTGGCGAGGGGATGCCCAGCCTCGTCGCCGAGTCGCCGACCATGCAGAACGTACTGCAGGTGATCTCCCGCGTGGGGCCCTCTGACGCAAACGTGCTGATCCTCGGGGAGAACGGCACGGGCAAAGGCGTGGTGGCGCGGGCGCTCCACAGCGTCTCCAGCCGGGCATCGCGGCCGATGGTCGTCGTCAATTCGGGTGGTGTCTCGGAAGGCGTGTTCGAGAGCGAGCTCTTCGGGCACGTGCGCGGCGCCTTCACCGACGCGAAGGCCGACCGCGTCGGCCGCTTCGAGCTTGCCGATCAAGGCACGCTGTTCCTCGACGAGATCGCCAACGTGCCCCTCAGCCAGCAGGCGAAGCTGCTGCGGGTCATCGAAACCGGCGAATTCGAGCGGCTGGGTTCTTCGCGGACGCGGCGGGTCGACACCCGCATCATCACCGCGACCAATGCCGACCTGAACGAAGAAGTGACGGCGGGGCGCTTCCGCCAGGATCTACTGTTCCGGCTCAACACGATCGAGATCCGGCTGCCTGCGCTTCGCGACCGCCGTGAGGACCTGCCCCTGCTCGCCCAGCACTTCCTGCGCCAGCACGCGCAGCGCTATCGGAAGCGCGTCACGGGCTTCGAGAGCGCCGCGATGCAGATGCTGCTGGAGCACTCCTGGCCCGGCAACGTCCGGGAGCTCGATCACGCCGTCGAGCGTGCCGTGCTCATGACGCAGGGCCCGATGGTAAAGCCCACGGACCTCGGCCTGCGCAGTGCCAAGGATTCAGGCGGCGGGCGGCTCGAGGACATGAGCCTCGAAGACGTGGAGTGCTTCCTGATCAAGAAGGCGATGACCCGCTACGACGGCAATGTCAGCCAGGCAGCCAAGGCGCTGGGCCTGAGTCGAAGCGCCCTGTATCGACGCCTGCAGCGTTACGGGCTCTAGCTGGTTCCCGACCGCGGCCGACGAAAGACTTTTCAGGAGGGCCAGGAGTTCAGGAGTTTTTCCGGTACACCAAAAAAACCTCCTGAACTCCTGGCCCTCCTGTTAGATCTTTTGTGAATCCTTATGCCCCCTCCCCGCGAACCCCGTCTGAGCCACGACCGCCGCATCCTCCTGATGGCGCTGGCCTCGGCGCTCCCGGGTGCGCTCATATCGCTGATTTTTCTCTGGACCGGCGACTACACCCCCAAAGTGCAATGGACGCTGACGGTGGTGATCGTGACCGTGTGCCTCGGCTTCGCCTTCGCGCTCCGCGAACGCGTCGTGCTGCCGCTTCAGACGCTGTCGAATCTCCTCGCTGCCCTCGGCGAAGGGGACTTCTCAATCAGGGCGCGCGGCGCGAGAGGCGGTGATCCGCTCGGCGAGGTGATGATCGAGGTCAACGCCCTCGTCGAAACGCTCCGGCATCAGCGCCTCGACGCACTCGAAGCCACGACTCTCCTGCGGAAAGTGATGGCGGAGATTGACGTGGCGGTGTTCACCTTCGACGAGCACAAGGAGCTCAAGTTCGTGAACCGGGCCGGGACGCGCCTCCTGAACCAGCCTGCCGAGCGACTGCTCGGGCGCGACGCCGACGAGATCGGCCTGTCGGACAGCCTGAACGGCGAGAGCCCGCGGGTGATCAACACGGCGTTTCCAGGCGGTGCCGGACGGTGGGAGATTCGGCGAAGCCAGTTCCGCCAGGGGGGACGTCCGCACGAGCTGGTGGTTCTCTCGGATCTCAGCCAGCCGCTGCGTGAAGAAGAGCGCCAGGCCTGGCAGCGGCTGATTCGCGTGATCGGCCACGAAATGAACAACTCGCTCGCGCCGATCAAGTCGATCGCGGGCAGCCTGTCGACGATCATCGAGAGGGAGCCGCCACCGGCCGACTGGCGGGACGACATGCAACGCGGCCTCAACGTCATCGCCTCCCGCTCGGAGGCTCTCAGCCGGTTCATGAGCGCATACGCGCGGCTGGCCAAGCTGCCGCAGCCCAAGCTGGCGCCGATCGATGTGGCGGGCTTCGTCGATCGGGTCGCGACCTTCGAGAAAGCGCACGACATCAAGGTCGCTCCCGGCCCGCTCCTCACCATTCACGGCGACGCCGACCAGCTCGAGCAGCTCGTGATCAACCTGATTCGGAACGCCGTGGACGCCGTCACCGAAACCGGCGGGGGTTCCGTCCGCGTTGGCTGGCAGCGCGTGCCCGGCTCCTCGCCCTCGACGGTGGAGCTCTGGGTCGAGGACGAAGGTCCGGGCTTGTCGAATACCGGCAACCTGTTCGTGCCGTTCTTCACGACGAAGCCTGGTGGATCGGGAATCGGTCTCGTTCTCTGCCGCCAGATTGCGGAGGCTCACGGCGGGAGCCTGCAGCTCGAGAACCGCGCCGACCGGCGGGGCGTTCGCGCGACGCTACGCCTGCCGGTGCAGCAGGCGCAGTCCGCGCCGGTCCTCTCGGCCGCGTCGCGGTAGCGGATCAGCCCCGGCCGCCCCCGAGGTAACGTTAACGGATGTGGAAGCGACTCTTCGATGGCGAGGCCGGCTGGCAATATGTGCTCGGCGCGGTCATCGCCACCGCCCTGGTGGCCTGGATCGGTGCGCGGGTCGCCCGCCGTTTCACCGCCGCCGCCATGAAGGGCGCCGTCGGCGACACCCTGGTGCCGACCAGCCCGCTGGTGCGCGGGCCGCTGCGGATCGTCGAGGGGACGGCGTTCGTGCTGCTCGTTGCCGTCCTGATCTTTCCCGCCCTCGAAGCAGTCGGTCTCAAACCGCGGACCGGCGTCCACCTGGAGAGGCTCTCGGAGTGGTCGTTCAACTACGGCCTCACGCTGCTTGCGACGATCGTCTTCTGCTATGCGCTGGTCCGCATCACCGGGCTGCTGGTCACGCGCTTCGAGCACGAGATCAATCGCGGCACGACACTCGATGCACTCGAGCGCGCCAAGCGCGCAAGAACCCTCGGAACGGTCATCAACAAGGTCGTGACCATCACGCTCAGCGCGGTGGTGCTGCTCGTGATGCTGCACTCGTTCGGCCTGAACATCACCCCGTTCCTGACCGGTGCCGGCATTCTCGGTCTGGCAGTCGGCTTCGGCGCGCAGACGCTGGTGCGTGACGTGATCAGCGGCTTCTTCCTGATCCTGGAGGATCAGGTGCGCGTCGGCGACGTCGCCGCGATCAACGGGGTCGGCGGACTCGTCGAAGCCATCAACCTCCGGACGATCGTGTTGCGCGACGCCGAAGGCACGGTTCATGTCTTTCCCAATGGCGCCATCACGACCCTCGCCAACCGCAGCAAGGATTTCTCGTATTACGTCGTCGATCTTCCGATCTCCTACCGTGAGGATCCGGATCGCGTTGCTGCGGTGTTGAAGGAGGTTGCGGCCGGGATGCAGGCGGATGCCAGTTTCGCGCCGTGGATTCTCGAGCCGCTGGAAATGCTGGGCGTGGACGCGTTCCGGGACTGGTCGGTCGTGCTGAAGATGCGCATCAAGACAGTGCCCACGAAGCAGTGGGAGGTGGGGCGGGAGTTCAGGAAGCGGATACGCCGCCGGTTCAACGAGGAAGGAATCGAGGTGCCCTATCCGGCCATCCGCGCGGATGACAAGCCGAGGCCAGACTCCGCGGCCTGGGCCGAAGGTCAGTAGCCCGACGGCGCACCGACCGCAGGCTTCTGCCCTTTCGACTCCTGCACGATCTTGACGCCGGCGCTGGCGCCGACCCGTGTGGCGCCGGCTGCGACCATCGCCTTGAGCCCTTCCAGATCCCGGACTCCCCCGGCAGCCTTGACGCCCATTTCGGCGCCAACGACGCGCCGCATCAACTCGACGTCGGCCGCGGTCGCACCGCCGGGACCGAAGCCGGTTGATGTCTTGACGAAGTCAGCACCCGCGGCTTTCGACAAGGTGCAGGCGGTGATCTTCTCTGCGTCGGTCAGCAGCGCCGCCTCGATGATCACCTTGCTGATCGCGCCGCACTGCCGGCATGGCTCGACAACCGCCTCGATGTCGCGCTCGACGGTGCGCAGATCGCCCGATTTCAGCGCGCCGACGTTGATGACCATGTCGATCTCGGCAGCGCCATCGAAAATCGCCCGCCGCGTCTCGTAGTTCTTGACGTCGGCCGTGGTCGCCCCGAGCGGAAACCCGACCACCGAACAGACACCGACGCCGCTCCCGCGCAGCAGCCGTGCCGCCTCCGCAACCCACACCGGGTTGACACAGACCGTCGCGAACTTGAATTCGGCGGCCTCGCGGCACAGCTTCTCGATCTCGGCCCGCGAGGCGTCAGGCTTGAGCAGCGTGTGATCGATCATCCCGGCGACGCCGGTGGGAACCCCGCCGCCGGCCGCGTGCATGCCCAGACGCGTGGCACCCGCGTCCACGACCACGCGCAACCGATCGGGACAGCAATCGCTGTTCACCGCATGACAGGCACACCGGGTTGAGGCCGGGCCCGCCGGCTGTGCTGCTATCACCTCCTCGGTGATGATCTCGATGAGACGTTGCAGATCCTGTGGGTTCAGCATCCGTAGGTCATTCTCGTCCGGCCCGGTCTTCCAGGGCCTTGATCTTGGCCAGCCGTCGAATATATCGCTCCTCGCGCATCGCCGTGCCGAGCCAGACGAGGACGATGCGAATGGCGGCTTCGGGTCCGGGCAGCAGCGTCGAGCCGAGCGTGATCACGTTCGCGCCGTTGTGTTCACGCGAGTAGCGCGCAATCGTCTCGTCGGTGCACATGGCCGCCCGGACACCGCGCACCTTGTTGGCGGCGATCGCCGAACCGATCCCCGCGCCGTCGATCACGATGCCGGCGTCGGCTTCCCGACGAGCGACGGCGAGCGCGACTGCGCCGGCAATATCCGGGTAATCAACGGGGGCCGTGCCATCGGTGCCCAGGTCCGTGACCGCTACTCCCCGTCCGCGCAGGTGCTGCACCAGCGTGCGCCTCAACGCGACGCCCGTGTGATCGCTGCCAATCGCGACACGGCGGATATCGCTCACCGGCACCAGCGCCGCCGCCGCTCCAGCGTCACCCGATCCGGCGCCAACCACGGTGACGCGGCGGGCCGCCAGCGTGTCACGCGCGAGTGGCGTGACATGACCGCCCGTCGTGAGCTCGACCGTCGACCCGATGTCGAGCGTCCGGGCGTCGGCCTCGGTGATGATGTCGAACTTCTGCATAGCTTGTCGGGTTCGGGGGCTCGGCGGTTCGGGGTGGTTGCTCATCAGAGGCAACTGATGCCAATCCGAGCAGGCCGGTTGCCTCTGATTACCACCAAACCGAGCCCCCGGACCCCCGAGCCCCCGTCTGAATTCACGCCTCGTCCATGACCGCGATGTGCGGCAGATTCCGATACTTCTCCGCGAAGTCCAGCCCATACCCGATCACGAACTTGTCCTCGATCGTGAAGCCGATGTAATCGACCTTCACGTCGACCAGCCGGCGCGAGGGCTTGCTCAGCAGGCAGGCGGTCCGGAGCGTCCTTGGCGCCCGCGCGCGCAGGATGTCCTGGAGATACGTGAGCGTCAGGCCGGTGTCGACGATGTCCTCGACGATGATCACGTGGCGTCCTTCGAGCCGCGTGTCGACGTCCTTGATCAGGCGGACCTCTCCCGATGACTTCGTGCTCTGCTGGTAGCTCGAAACCGCGATGAAATCCAGCGTGACCCGGGCACTCATCGCGCGGACGAGATCCGCCATGAAAACAAAGCCGCCCTTGAGCACGCCCACCAGGTGTACTTCCTCGTCAGGCGGGTAGTCGCCTTCGATCTGAGCGGCCAGTTCCGCGATTCGCCGTTGAATCTGGTCGGCTTCGAGCAGGACGTTCATTTTCCGACCGCCTGCCGCACGTCGGCGGCGAGCTTGCGCGCCTCCGCGAGTACCGCCGGTTCGTTCAGCGTCAGCACCTTGCCTTCGCGCATCAGAATTTTCCCATCCACAATCGTCGTCCGCACGTCGTCACCCCGCGTCGTATAGACGAGGTGCGACAACGGATCGTACATCGGGGTCTGCCTCGCGGCGTTCATGGAGACCACGATCAGATCCGCCCGCTTGCCAGGCTCGAGGGACCCGATGATCTTCTCCATACCGAGGGCTGCGGCACCTTCCCGAGTCGCCATCGCGAGCACGTCCGCCGCCGGCAAGGTGCGGGGGTCGCCAGACTGGAGCTTGTGCAGCAAGGCTGCCTGACGCATCGACTCGAACATGTCGAGATCGTTATTGCTGGCGGCCCCGTCGGTGCCGAGACCGACCGGCACACCCGCTCGCCTGAGCGCCGGCACCGGCGCGGTGCCGCTCGCCAGCTTCATGTTGCTCTCCGGGTTGTGCGACACGCCGACACCGCGCTTCTTGAGGATGTCGATGTCCTGCGACGTCAGGTGCACCGTGTGCGCGGCAAGTGTTCCGGGTCCGAAAAACCCGAGTGATTCGAGGTAGCCGACCGGGGTGGCCTGGTGCTGTTCGGCCGCGATCTTCACCTCGTCCTGCGTCTCGGCGAGGTGGAGGATGACCGGAACATGCTGCCGGTTTGCGAGCTCGCGCGCGCTCTTCAAGGTTTCCGCCTCGAGGGTATATATCGCGTGCGGCGCCACGGCCGGCACGATCAGATCGTCGGACGCGAACTCCTTGATGAAGCGTTCGGTGCGCGACAATCCTTCTTCTGGAGTCTTTGCGTCAGGGGCCGGGAATTTGATGATGGTCTGGCCAAGCACGCCCCGAAGGCCCGCGGCCCTGGTCACGCGGGCGATCTCCTCCTCGAAGTAATACATGTCCGCGTAGGTCGTAGTGCCGGAGCGGATCATCTCGAGCGCGGCCAGCCGCGTCCCGGCGCGAACGAACGCGGGGTTTACCGTTTTGGCTTCCGCCGGGAAGATGTACTTCTGGAGCCAGTCCATGAGCGCTCGATCGTCGGCCAGACCGCGATACAGCACCATCGGCGCGTGAGTGTGGGTGTTGATCAGGCCGGGCATCACCACGGCCCCGCGAGCGTCGATCGAGTCCCTCGCCCGATATCCAGCGGCGATCGCTGCCGCGCTGCCGACGGCAACGATGTCGCGGCCATCGATGGCCACGGCGCCGGGCGACAGGACGCGGCCGTCGCCGTCCATGGTGACGACGATGCCGTTGGTCACTACCAGCGCCACTGCCCTCGGCGACCCCTGTCCGAGAACCACGACACCGCTCAGAAGCAGGATCGCCGCGCGTGCAAGCATGTGAAAGCTGATTGTATATAGTTGTCCCGTGCCAGTGCATGTTGTCGAACATCCGGTCGTGCACGATGCGCTCGCGACGCTGCGCGATGTATCCACGACGCCCGAAGTCTTCCGGCGGATGGCGATTCGGATCAGCCTGCTGCTCGCGGCCGAAGCCACGCGCGACGTCCCCTCGGAAGCGGTTTCCGTGCAGACACCGCTCGGGCCGGCGAGCGGCCGTCGTGTGGGCGCCGGTGTCGTTGTGGTACCGGTTCTACGCGCGGGCCTGGGGATGCTCGATGCGGTCCTCGAACTGCTCCCGGATGCACGGGTAGGCCACATCGGGCTGCAGCGCGATGAAATGACCGCGGTCGCTTCGCAGTACTATTCGAAGCTGCCGCGGGATCTGGGCGGGTCGTTCGTGCTGATGATCGACCCGATGCTCGCGACGGGAGGCAGCGCGGTGGCAGCCCTCGATCTGCTGAAGACCGCCGGCGCCACCGAGATCCGGATGATTTGCATCGTCGCGGCGCCCGAAGGCATCGCCCTGGTCGAGCGTCATCATCCGAACGTGCACATCTACACGCCGGCGGTGGACCAGGGCCTGAACGCCCACAAGTTCATCGTCCCGGGCCTGGGTGATTTCGGCGATCGTCTCTACGGAACGGCATAGCAGAACCGATACAATCCGGCAGTCCGGGGTCCGGGTTCCGATGACCCGCACCGGATCCCGGACCCCGGACCCCGACCACAAGTGAGGTTCGCCATGGGCGCACGAGAGAAAGCCGGAAGCGTAGCGGAACCGCGGCGCGAACGTCGCAGCACCGATGCGAAGTGGCGCACCGCGCTCACATGCATCGAACCGAACAAGATCCTGGTCCGCGGCTACCCGCTGGACGAGGTGATGGGCCGGCTCACGTTCGGCGAGGCCATCTACTTGCTCTTCATGGGGGAAGTGCCTTCGCCGGGGATCGGCCGTTTGATGGAGGCGATTCTCGTTTCCTTCATCGATCACGGCGCAACGCCCCCGTCGACGCTTGCGGCACGCAATACCGCGACGACGGGCGCGGCGACGCGCGCGTGCGTCGCCGCGGGGCTCCTCGGGTTCGGCAAGTACCACGGCGGCGACATCGAGAGCTGCATGCACTTTCTCGACGTCGGCCTCGAGATGGTGCGCAAGGGCGCTTCATATCGCGAGGCGGCCGTGCGGCTGGTCGAGCAGACAGCGAGTAGCGATGAGCCACGACCAGGGTTCGGGCACCGGTTCCATACACGCGACCCCCGCGCCGGGCGGCTGTTTCAAATGGCGCTCGAGCTCGAAGTCGAAGCCGAGCACATCCAGATGATCCGCGCAATCGAAATGGTCATCAACGAGAACATCCCTGATGGCGAGCACGTGCCGGTGAACATCGACGGCGCGATCGCGGCCGTCTGTGGCGATATCGGGATTCCGCCGAGCGTGGCAAACGCGTTGTTCATCGTCTCGCGAGCCCCGGGTATCGCGGCGCACGCCGAAGAAGAGAAGGTCCGGCAAACGCCGATGAGACAGATCGATCCCAAAGACCACGTCTACGACGGCCCGTCGGAGCGACGGTTGCCGGAAAGACGGAAATAGATCGCGGTCCGCGGTCCGCAGTCCGAGTTCTCGGGACCGGGCGGCCGGCCGCGGATCGCGGGCGGCGGCGGATCAGAAATCCAGCTGCTTCAGGTAGGTATAGCTCGCCTTCAGGCTGGCGTACGGATCCTTGGGTACGTCGTGCTCGACGAAATAGTGCTGGATGCCGGCCTGTTTGCTCTGCGCGAAGACTCGTTTCCAGTCCACGATGTCCCTGGTGCCGACGTCAGTAATGTCCGGCATGATCGACTGAATCGGCGCAGCGCCTCCAGCGTCCGGCGTCTTCGCCAGTCCCTTCACGTGCACCAACGGGAACCGGCCCGGATATTTCTTGAAGTACTCCAGCGGATCCTTGCCGGCCGCCGTAATCCAGCACAGATCGAGCTCCATCTTCACCAGCGCGGGATCGCACTGCTCGAGCAGCAACTCGTAGGGCAGCTTGCCGTCGACCGGCGCGAACTCGAAATGATGGTTGTGATAGGCGAACTGGATCCCTGCCTTCCGGCTCGCCTCCCCTGCCCGGTTGAAGGTTTCGGCGACCCTTTTCCAGATGTCCGGCTCCTTGCGCAGCGATTCGTCGATCCAGGGATTGACGAGAAATCGATGGCCAATCGTCGGCGCCGACTCCAGCACCGCGGGCAGCTTGTCCGGCGCGAGGCTCGGATAGTCGACGTGCGCCGCCGGCGCGGTCAACCCGGCTTTCTTCAGCGCATCGCGCACCTGCTCCGGCGTCCGCTTGAAGTAGCCGGCGAACTCGACTTCCTTATAGCCAATCGCCGCGACCTTCGCGAGCGTGCCCTCGAAGTCCTTCTCCATCTCGGTGCGGACCGTATAGAGCTGCATGCCGAGGCGGTCGATTTTCTTGGCCTGGGCCCGCACGCCCGTCACGGCGGCGGCGCTCATGGCAGCGAGGAAAGTGCGGCGATCGATCATGGAGGCTCCTGTGATGAACCTCCGGATTATACCCATCGGGCTTTCGTCGACTCGGCAGTGCTGATCCGGTTTCTGCGTCGGCACCCGTGTGGATTGCCGCTCGACGGCAGTTCGGGTAAGATCGGGGTTTCGCACGTCGGGCGCTTGGCTCAGTGGTAGAGCATCGCCTTCACACGGCGGGGGTCGATGGTTCGAATCCATCAGCGCCCACCAGCCTTCGCTCATGATTCCCCGGCGAAGGCTGTCGCGCCAAAGCGCCGCGCAGCGGCGCGACGGCGGACCGACCTGCACTCAGCGTCAGTAAAGGACGCTTCCCCCCGTTCGCAGCATCCCCAGCGCCCACAGAACAATCAGAATGATCAGCAGGCTGATGACGCGAACGGCCAGCCTGAAGGTTCTTTCTTGCATCTGCAGTCCTCTGGCTGAGCGTCGAATCGTCCGGGACTACGAACCACTCTTCCTGGCCTGCTCGGTGAGCAACGTCAGGATGCGCGCATAGCGGTCGTCGGCACCGGCGAAGGCCTTCGTGTACTCGTCCTCCGAAATCTTGGCCTTCTTCCAGTCACCGTCGAACACCGTCGTCTTCGGTCCTTCTTCCCACGTGTCGGGTGCGTTGTCGCCAGGCTTGGCCACCAGCCCGTCGCAGGTCTGATCCATCACGAAGATCTTCGACCCGGCCACCGAGGCGGCATTGAGGTCGATGTAGACGTCGCGATAGTCCTTCTTTGCCAGCTTGGCGGTCAGCAGCGTGGGTGCGGAGTACTTGGCCGACACGACCAGCAACTGGCCGCCCTGGAAATAGAGCGCGGCCACGAAAGTGCTGGCGTCAGTGGGATCCGGCGCAGCGATGGCATCGAGCTTCAGCCGATCGAGCACCTCAGTGAGCTGTTTGGCGGCAGCGGAGGATTTGCTGTCCTGGGCGGTCGCCAGCGCAGGCCCGAGGAGCAGTGCGAAGCTGACGGAAAGAACGGCAAAACGGCGACCGGCACGAGCATTCGTGGGCATGGGGCAACCTCGAGCGTAGATGGTGCCCCCGTTCTACCACCGCCGCCTTACGGCGTCAACCGATGAAGAGCGGATCTTCCTCTTCGGAACGGCTGGTGCGGCGTCGCCAGTCGGCGCCGGCGCGAATCGCTCCGAGCGTCGCCCTGACCGCCGCCATGATCGCCAGCCCCTCGCGAGCCGGCGTAATGATCGCCTGCTGCACGAGCGCCGACGTTTCGTCGACGCGGGCCGTCAGATCCGAGACCAGGCGATCGACCTTGTGGACCTGCGCCGTCGCCAGCGTTGCGGCCCTGGAGGCCTCCTCGGCGATCCCGTTGGCGCTCGCGATGAGCGGACGAATCTCCTCGCGGACGGAAGTCATCGTCTGCTGCGCGGTGGTGAGCGTCTCCTGCGCCTTGGACACGGCCTGCTGCGCCTGTTTTGCAAGCCGGGCGGTGACGACGAAGACGGCCACCTGAATCAAGGCCATCACCAGCGTGGCGAGGGCGATGACGCCGAGAAAAACGAGACCCCAATCGGTCACAACGTGTCCGGCGTCCCTGGCGCCTGAGGCGGCGTGGCGGCGCGCGCCTGGTTGTAGGCTTCGCGGCCACGCTCGACCGCGGTGCTCAACGTGTCGCGCTGGCGATTCAGGAACTCCCGCCCCTGCCGTGCGGCTTCCTCGGCACGCTCGCGCCCCTCACGGGCCCGGTCGCCCAGAATCCGCCGCGCTTCCTCGCCCGACACCGGCGCCATCAGCAGCGCGACTGCTGCCCCGGTGACGGCTCCCAGCACGAACGCCAGAATCACCGTGCCTGCCGCCGATCCGTCGTCCCTCGACATTTTCCTGCTCCTCGCGCAGCTGTCAGCTCTCAGAAGATACTGACCCGAACGTTGAGGTACTTCTTTGGGTCCTTGCGGATGTCGCCAATCAACTGTCGAAGCTCGCTGGCCGCCGCATTCATGTGATCATACAACTCCTTATCTTTCAGGAGCCGTCCGGCGCTGCCTTCACCCTGCTGCAGCCCGCTGGTGATCGCGTCCAGCCGGGTGGTGAGCGCCGTTATCTTGTCGTACAGCTCGCGCTCGGTCAGCAACCGTCCCACCGTGTTGTCGTTGCGGTTCAGGCGGGCGGTCACCTGATCGAAGTTGGACGTCGCCGACGTCAGGGATTTCGCAAAGGCCTCGTCCTTCAGCAGGCGGCCAAGACTTCCCTCTCCGGCGTTGATGCGCGCCAGTGATTCCTGCAGCGATCCGAGCCCCGCGTTCAGGCGGTTGTAGGCGGCCGGGTCCCGAATCAGCATGCCCAACGTCCCGCGGCCGCGGCCAAGTTCGTTTGCCACAACGCCCGCGGACGCGATCAGATTGTTCACCTCACGATAGATCTGGTCATCGGTGAACAGCTTGCCCATCGTCCCCTTGCCGCTGCGGATGTCCTTCAGGATGCCGGTGACCTGCTGCAGTGACTGGGTCGCCCCTTCGGCCACGTCGGCCAGCTGTCCCGGTGCGCGCCCCGGTGGCAGGAAATCGCCGTCCTTGAGCGGCGTGCCCTGCGTCGAAGGCGAGATGTCGATGACCGGCTCGCCGAGCAGGCTCAGTGACCCGATCGAGGCACGCGATTCCGTCGTGATGCGCGACTTGTTCTCTTCGTTGACCTTGAGCCGGACCTCGACCTCGGATCCCGACAGCTTGACCTCGTCCACCTTGCCGACCTCGACGCCGGCGACGCGGACGACGGCCCCGCTCTTCAACCCTTTGACGTCGGCGAATCGCGTGACCAGCGTGTACTGCTCCCAGGAGAAGCCGCCCTGGCCCCCGACCGCAATGATGAATATCACCGCAAGCGCAATGGCGCCGACCGCAATGATGCCGATTTTCAGCTCAGACCAGGCGAGCGATCGTGTGCGTGGCATAACACCAGTCCTTCACGAAAGAAACGCTGCGATGTAAGGGTCGCGGTCAGCCACCGCGCGCAGTTCATGGGCGTTGCCTTCGAAGGCAATCCCGCCGTCGCGGAGCATGATGAACTCGGCCTCGTCGGACTTGTCCGCCGACGCCCGCTCGAACGCCACCTCGCCGCCGTTGCGGTTGGCCGTGTGCTCGGCAACGTAGAACGCATCCCGCAGCTGGTGGGTGACGAGGATCGAGCTCACGCCCTCCAAGTCCCGCAACTTGAGGATCTCGTCGTCCACGGTGATCGACGTGATCGGGTCGAGACCGGTCGTCGGCTCGTCGTACAAGAGGATTCGCGGCTTTGCGGCCATCGCCCGGGCAATCGCCACGCGGCGGCGCTGGCCGCCGGAGAGCTCCGACGGCCGGCGATCGATGAACTCGCCAAGTCCGATGAACCCAAGCACCTCTTCGACGCGTTTGTTGGCGTCCGCCGGCTTCCAGTTGAGCTCCTCGAACAGCTTGTAGCCGACGTTCTCACGCACCGACAACGAGTCGAAGAGGGCGCCTTCCTGGAACACCATGCCGAGGTCGTGTCGTACCCGCATCAACTGATCCTCGGACATGTTGTCGACCTGCTCCCCGTTGACGAAGATCTGGCCGGCATCGGGCTTCAGGAGCCCCAGGATCAGCCTCAGAATGGTGCTCTTCCCGGCTCCGCTGGCGCCGAGAAAGATCTTGGTGTGACCGGTCTTCAGCGTGAAGCTGACATCCCGAAGGATGACCTTGTCGTCGAAGGCCAGGTGGACCTGATCGAAAACGATGATCGGCCCGCCGGGACCGAGCGCTTCATCGAGCAGCGCGGGACGGGGTGCAGGTACAGAACGGGCCATCAATACATCAACGTGATGAGGAGCTGCGTCACGAAGTAGTCCACGGCGATCACTGCGACCGAGCTGGCCACGACCGCGTTCGTCGTCGCCCGCCCGACCCCCTGGGTGCCGCCTTTCGTGCGCAGCCCGACGTGGCAGCCGATGCTCACGATCGCGAAGCCGAGGAAAAACGGCTTGATCAGTCCCATCCAGACATCCTGGATGTAGAGCCCCTGCACCACCGAGTTCCAGTAGACCGAAGACGCGACCCGCAGCACGCCGACCGTCACAATCCAGCCGCCGACCATGCCCACGGCGCTCGAGATCACGGTGAGGAACGGGACCATGATCAAGCCGGCGAGGATCCGCGGGACCACCAGCTTGCGGATCGGGTCGGTTCCCAGCGCCCGCAGCGCCGCGATCTGATCGGTGACCATCATCGAGCCGAGCTCCGCGGCAATGCCGGACCCGACCCGTCCCGCCACCATCAGCCCGGTCAGCACCGGACCGAGCTCCTTGACGATCGAGGCGCTGACCAGTCGGCCGACCATCGACCTGGCGCCGAACTGATCCAGCGTCAGGCCGGATTGCAGCGCGAGCACCATCCCGGTGAACGTCCCCGTCAACAGCACCACGGTCAGCGACCCGATCCCGATCGCGTCGAACTGGAACACGACGTCCTTGTAATAGAACGGCGGCGTCACGACGCCGCGGAACGTCATGCTCAGCATCCGCACGTACTCCTGCACCTCGAGGAGCGCGGCCTTGATCCACTCGATCAGGCCGGGCACTAGCTGCGGCTCCCGGCCAGACCCAGCTCGCGCGTACGCAGCTGCTTGATGCGATCCCGCAGCGTCGCCGCCTTCTCGAACTCGAGGTTGGCGGCCGCGGCTTTCATCTGCGATTGCAACTGCGTGATGTGGGCCTCGAGCTCGCCGTGGGTCCGGAAGGTCTCGCCTTCATTGCCTGCGCCGACCGTGACGTAATCGCGCTCGTAGACGCTGGTCATGACCTCGTCGATGCTCTTGATGATCGACGCCGGCGTGATGCCGTGTTCCTGGTTGTAGGCCTGCTGAATCGCCCGGCGACGGTCGGTCTCGCCGATCGCGTGCCGCATCGAGTCGGTCATGTGGTCCGCATACATGATGGCGCGGCCGTTCACGTTGCGGGCCGCCCGTCCCACGGTCTGGATCAGGGATCCACCCGACCGCAGAAAGCCCTCCTTGTCGGCATCGAGAATCGCAACCAGCGAAACCTCCGGCAGGTCCAGCCCTTCACGCAGCAGGTTGATTCCCACCAGGACATCGAACTCCCCTTTGCGCAGATCCCGGAGAATCTGAATGCGCTCGAGCGTGTCGATGTCCGAGTGCAGGTAGCGCACCTTCACCCCGAGCTCCTGGTAGTACTGGGTCAGGTCTTCCGCCATCCGCTTGGTCAGCGTCGTGACCAGTACGCGCTCCCGCTTCTCCACCCGTGTGCGGATTTCCGCCAGCAGGTCGTCGACCTGCCCGCGCACGGGCCGCACCTCGATCTCCGGGTCGACGAGCCCGGTCGGCCGGATGATCTGCTCGACGACGGCCCCCCCGGACTCGCGCAACTCGTACGGCCCCGGGGTAGCCGAGACGAACAACAGCTGTCCGACCCGTTTCTGCCACTCCTCGAAATTCAGCGGGCGGTTGTCGAGCGCCGACGGCAGCCGGAAACCGTACGCGACGAGCACTTCCTTCCGCGATCGATCGCCGTGGTACATCCCGCGAACCTGCGGAACCGATTGATGGCTCTCGTCGACGATGGTCAGCGCGTCGCCGGGCAGGTAGTCGAGCAGCGTCGGCGGCGGCTCGCCGGGAGCGCGGCCGGTGAGATGGCGGGCGTAGTTCTCGATCCCGTGGCAGTAGCCGATCTCCTTGATCATCTCCAGGTCGAACATCGTCCGCTGATGCAGCCGATGGGCTTCCAGCACCTTGCCTTCCGATTCGAGCTGCCCGCGGTACCAGGACAGCTCCGCCTTGATGCTTTCCACCGCCTGCTTCGTCCGGTCGCGCGAGGTGACGAAGTGCGTCTTCGGATAGACCGCCACTTTGTCATGGCGCCGGATCGTCTTTCCCGTGAGCGGGTCGAACGAGATCAACTCGTCGACCTCGTCGCCGAACAGCTCGATCCGAAGCGCCTGGTCCTCGTACGAGGGATACACCTCGACGATGTCGCCGCGGACGCGGAAGGCGCCGCGGGCGAACTCGTGGTCGTTGCGTTCGTACTGGATCTCCACCAGCTTGCGGAGGATTTGATCGCGCTCGATCCGCTGGCCGCGCTCGAGCGGGAGCATCATCCCGTAGTAGGCCTCGGGCGACCCGAGGCCGTAAATGCATGAGACGCTGGCAACGATGATGACGTCCCGGCGCTCGAAGAGCGAACGGGTGGCGGAGAGCCGCATCCGGTCGATCTCGTCGTTGATGATCGCTTCCTTCTCGATATAGGAATCGGTGGTCGGGACGTAGGCTTCCGGCTGGTAGTAGTCGTAGTAGCTGACGAAGTACTCGACCGCGTTCTCGGGAAAGAAGCGCCGGAACTCCTGGTAGAGCTGCGCCGCCAGCGTCTTGTTGTGCGCCATCACCAGGGTCGGACGGTTGACCCGGGCGATGCACTGCGCCATCGTGAACGTCTTGCCCGACCCGGTCACGCCGAGCAGCACCTGGGACTTGTCGCCACGCTGCAGCCCTTCGACGAGCTCGTCGATCGCACGGGCCTGGTCGCCGCGCAATTCGAAATCAGTCACCAGGGTGAAGCGGTCGTACTTCGAGGCCATGAGTGTTATGCGGGTCGCACCTGCCGTCGCGCCGCCCGCCGTGACGAGCGGGCCCTTCACGCGGGTCCGGGCGTAAAGAAAACGTCGGAGTGAGGACGCCGATCAGTCATCGTACCACGGCAGAGGCCGTGGTCAGCGGGTCGGGTCGGAGCCAGGGCCGAGCGGGGCGAAGTAGCCGGGGCGGGTGCGCAGTCTTGCGCCCTTCAAGTCTGCACGCTTCAGTTTGATTTCCACGGGGCGCCAGGAGCCGTCGGCTTTCGTGTCGGTCGAGGTGTAGCCCAGCACGTAGCGGGCGTCCATCTCGCGCACGATCTTCTCGTACATGGCGTCCAGCTCCTTGACGCTCGACGGGAAGAACGCCTGGCCGCCCGTCATCTGCGAGAAGCGCTGCAGCTCCATCTGCGCCGAGTTGCGGTAAGAGCTCGACTGATGCTCGAGGTATCCGAGCGTATACATCGTGATGTCCGACGCTTTCAGGAGATCGGTGACGTCGTGGGCGGTGATCGTGCTGCGGGTGTCTCCGCCGTCGGTGTAGACGACCAGGATTTTCTGTCCGTCCTGGATGGAGGCGTTCCGGAGGTAGACGGCCAGCGCGTCGTAGAAGGCGGTCATGCCTCCGGCCTTGCGCATGCGGATGCGCTCGATCAGGCGCGGATAGTTGTCGCCGCGGAAGATGGTGGTGCGGACTTCGGTGTCGAAGTCCACCAGCGTGGTGTCCACCGCGTGCTCGTTCTGTCCCAGGAACTTGATCGCCGCGGTCTGCACGTCGCGCAGGTCCTGATCCATGCTGCCGCTGGCGTCCAGCAGGAAGCCGAGATGCAGCGGCGGCGAAATTGCCTCGTCGCCGGCGCTGAAGAACTGAATCTGCTGTGGCTTGCCGCGCTCGATCACCTCGAAGTCGTTCTTGGTCAGACCTGGAATCGGCGTCCCGCGGCGATCGGTGACGACCACGCCGAAGTTCACCAGATCGACGCCGACGCGGATCGGCTGCTGACCGGGCAGCACGACCGGAGCAACGGCGACCAGAACGGCGACGGCGGCGCAGGCGGCGTGTGTCACGGACCTCCCGGGGACGGAACGAGTCAGAAGATTTTATACCCGCTGATGCGCATTACCTGCGTTCCGCGCCGGCCATCTGTATCAATCCCCTGGAATCCGTAACCCCACTCTATTGCGACGAGGGTACCAAACGGAGCCGGCACCTCGAGCGCGCTGCCGACGCCGGTATAGCTCCGTCCGCCCCGGCCGAACGCCGGGTCGTGAACGTAGGCCGAATCGAGAAAGCCGTCGAGCCGGACGAATCGTCCCGCTGACCACGCGGCTGACCCGCGGACGACCACGCCACGGTCATAGCGGATCAGCGCCGACGGGTATCCGCGCAGCCGGTTGTCGAAGCTGCCGAACGTATAACGGCTGAAACGATCGAGGTCGCGGCCGCTCATCCAGGCCCCTTCGATTCGACCGACGAGCCGCGGCGAGGCGACGATCGACCTTGCGACCAGCGCGCCGAACCGCTGATAGTCGCGGTGTCGCGGATCGTAGTCGCCGACACCCACCAACCCCTGATAGTCCTCGACGTCGCCCCAGGGTTGCCATCCGGCGCGGCGTGCGCCCGACCACCACACCGAGCTCGCCCACCCGGCCCACTGACCATCCATCGCCACCCGGACGCCATGGGCGACCTGGGAGGCGGGCACCGTAAACGACGACGCGGTCGAGCTCGCGCGATCGAAGCTGGTGTAGTCGAGCTCGTATCCTGCCCTGATGCTGAGCCTCGCCGAGAGCGGCCTCAACACCCACACCGACCCGTGTGCCGGGCGCTGCGAGATATTCCATTCGTACTGTTCTCGACCGTTCACGAACGCGCGATCGTTGTACGACGAGGCGATGCCGAAGGCACGGCCGGCCAATTGCCACCGGCTGCCCGCGAGAGACGGCACCGACATCGCGAGCTGTCCGTAGGTGCCGCCGAAGAAGCCGTTCATCTGCGTGCCGGTGCCGAAGAGATTGAAATCGACGTAGCTGAGGCCGGCGAACGGCAGCGGCGTGCTGATGTTTGGATCGATGATGACGCCAAGGGCGATGGTCCGGATCCGCTGTGAGGGCGGCAACAGTACCGGCGCGACCGCTGCGTCGGCAGTCGCCTGTTCCGGGTTCATGCGCTCGCGTTTCAGGTACCGGAATCCATCGGGCGTGTCTCGCAGCATGATGGGCGCAGAGGCATACGCCTGGGCGCGCCGCCGGGCAAACGACTCCGGGTTCACTTCCTGGCGATCGATCACCAGCACCCGATGAATCGGCGTGCGATGACCCGGCCCTTCGTAAAGCTGTCTGATCTCCGATCGTGCGAGCAGCCACAAGCCCGCGTGGTCTGCGCGGAACTGGTCGGTTTGTTCCGACGACACGATCGGTCCGCGCAATGCAGTCTGCACGGCCGAGACCTTGACCATGGTGAACGTGTCAGCGGCGATCCAGGCCGTGCCGGCAAAGAGGCTGCGCTTCTTGTCGATCGGCGCAAAGGACACGACATAACACGGCACCCCGTCGATCTCCTCGCGCCCATCCAGCGAGTAGGTGTAGACATCGCTCAACGAGATCGCCAGCGGCGGCGACGCGACGCGCTCGGGCTCGAGCAGCGGCATCCGCGGCACTTGTCCGGCCGCGAACGCGATGCCGTTCACGCGGATGTCGCGCTGTTCGATATCCACGGCCTCCGCGGCCGTGTAGATGGTCGCCTGCGCCGTGATCGCCATCGGCGCCGGGTATCCCGGCGCCTCGAACGTCAAGGTCATGCTCCCCGAGGAAATGAGCTGCCGGATCGCGCGTCGCTGCCGTGCGGCCGCCGCCTGATGACGCGCGATGATTTCCCGCACCGTCAGCGACCGTGACCCGGTGACGCGAACCCCTTCGGCAAAGCGCCCCTCGGCCGGAGGCACACGGACGACCACTTCGCCCGCCGAGAGCGTGACCCGTTGCACGCCGGGCATCTCCGGCTGGACCACCAACGCGGTCTTGCAGCCGTCACCGATCGCAATCGTGACCAGCGAATCGGGATCGAGGTACGTCGGCCACTTCACGGCGCCGCAACGCACGTCGCTCATGCCGCCCGGCACGAGGCCATCCGGGACGAGCGGGGCCGCCCGTCGGACATCACTGAGGAGTGCCTCGGCGACGACCACGTCGGCTGGCAGGGGCACAATCCAGCGCCGCGCGCCGCCTGGCTTTACTGGTCCTGCGCCCGCTTCGCCGATCGCGAGCACGCCGGGAGCCGTTGAGGCCGTCCGCGGGAAGGCGGGGCGCTCGGTGGTCGTCGCGACATGAAAGTCCACGTAGGCTCCCACATCCCTCGCCAGCAGTTCCGAGAAGCGACCCTGGTCTCCCTGGACGCCAATCAACGCCTGCGGCGCCGCGCTTCGCAGTTCAACGGCGCGCGTCTTCAGCAGGAACGCCAGCTCTCCGGCGTCGCCCGCGGTATTCGTGACGTCGATGACGATCCTGTGCGCCAGAGCAGCCAGAGCCGGGTCAATCGTCACCTCCGGCGCGGGCAACCAGAGCCCGGCACGCCCGCCGGCCTGCCGGACGGCCTCGACGGCTGCGCCGGGATCGCCGGCTGCGGCATCCAGGCGGACGAGCACCTCCAGGCCTTCGAGCGGCGCGCCAATCAGGACCGACTGTCCTGGCGTGAGGGAGAGGACGATACAGTCCGCGCAGGGCACGCGACCCGCCGACTGGGCGCGGGCGCCGCCCGCGCAGACGAGAATGGCGGCCGTCGCGGCAACCACCAGGGTAAACGCTCGATCCCGCAGGGCGTATAATGAGCGTTCGGTCATGAGCTTACTGCCATCGCTGAAGGCAGTTCCGACGGCCTGGGAAGGACTCGCCTGACATGCGCGTGTACGCCGTATGTCAGGATGAGCTGGTCATACGGTCGCTGGACGAGGTGCTCCAGCCCAGTTTCGAAGTCGATTTTCTGGTGGAGAGCCGGCCCCTGGCACGGCGGCTCCACGAGTCGGGGATCGAGATCACCGCCGGCGATCCCCGCAGAGTCGACACCTACCTCAAAGCCGATATCTCCCCCAGCACCTGTTTCATCGTTCAGAACAACGGCCGGAAGAGCGTCCGCAAGATCCTCGCCGCCATTCGCGATGCCGGCGGCACGCTGACCTACGTGCTCCATACCGGCTCGCCGAATCCCAAGGCGGCCGACGAGCTCAAGGCGGAGTTCACCGATCTCGCGGACCTGGACATGTCCGAGCTCATCAGGCCGACGCTCGTCACCGAGCTCAGCCGGTCGATGACCCGCGCGCGCGTGCAGCAGTACCAACGCTACTTCGCCGATGCAGATCGCGTGCTCATCCTGCTCCACAACGATCCCGACCCGGACGCCCTGGCGAGCGGGCTGGCCCTGCGCAACCTGCTCCGGCGGAACAAATCGACCGCGATCATTGGCGCAGTGCAGGGAGTGACCCGGCCGGAGAACCTCCGCATGGCGAACATGCTCGACATCCACGTCGAGCCAATCAGCCCGGCTTCGTTCGACGAGTTCGAGCGCATCGCGACGGTCGACGTCCAGCCGCACTACTTCAGCGGCCGCCTCGATCGCGCCGATCTGGTGATCGATCACCATCCCGAGCAGGCGGGTTACAGCGCCGTATTCAAGGACATCCGCGCCGATTACGGCTCCACCTGCACGATCCTCACCGAGCATCTCCGCGCCGTCGACGTGAACATCTCCGAGCGCACCGCGACGGCGATGCTCTACGCCATCAAGTCGGACACGCTGTTCTTCGCCCGCCACACCAACCGCGTCGATCTGGAGGCGTTCACGTTCCTCTATCCGCTCGCGGATGCCGCATTGATCCGCAAGATGGAAGGAGCCGAAATCACGCTCGAGCGGCTCGATTACGTGAATCGCGCGACCCAGAACGGCGTCATGCGCGAGCAGGTGTTCAGTGCCTTCGTCGGCGAGGCGCCGCGCGAGGATTTCATTCCTTACACGGCCGACTTCTTCCTGCAGCTCGAAGACATCAAGTGGACGATCGTCGCCGGCGTGGTCGGCTCGACCTTCATCGTCAGCGTGCGCAACCTCGGGTACTCGCGCAACGCCGGCGAGTTCGTCAAGCGCTGGTTTGGCGATATCGGCAGCGCCGGGGGCCATCGCGCGATGGCCAAGGCGGTCGTGCCGATGGCCCGCTTCCACGAGAAGTTCGGGCCGCTCGACGGGCCGGCCATCAGCGGCCGCATTGCCGACATGGCGGAGCAGTTCCTGCACGAGGCGGCTGCGAAGCCCAAGGAATTGATGTCCCGCTAGTTCAATCGCAGTTCACGTCAACGCCTGATCCAGGTCCGCTATCAGATCGTCGGGGTCTTCCAATCCAATCGACAGGCGCGCCATGCTTCGCGTTACACCGGCCTCGCGAAGCTCCTCGTCCGTGTGTCCCCACTGTGACGTCAACACCGGCAGGCTGCAAAGGCTCTCGACGCCGCCAAGGCTGGCCGCGCGCTGAAACAGCTGCAGGCGGTCGAAGAAGCGGGCCGCGCGGTCATAGCCCCCGCCAACGTCGACGCAGACCATGCCGCCGAAGCCACGCATCTGGCGTTTTGCGATTTCGTGGTCCGGGTGGCTCGGCAGGCCGGGATGGTAGACCGCTGCGACCCTCCGATCGCGACTGAGCCACTCCGCGACCGCCATGGCGGTCGCATTCTGACGCTCGACACGGACCGCCAGGGTCTTGAGGCCGCGCCCCAGCGCATAGGCAGGCTGTGGATCGATGATGCCGCCAACCCGGCGGCGCGCCTTTTCAATTTGACCGATCAGTGCCGAATCGCCGGCAAGAACACCCGCCGTGACGTCGGTGTGTCCATTCAGGTACTTCGTGGCGCTGTGCATGACCAGGTTGACGCCGAGCGCGAGCGGTTGCTGGTTGACCGGGCTCGCGAACGTGTTGTCGATCACTGATAGCACGTTGCGCGTCCGACAGGCCCTGGCTACGGCCGCAATATCGATACACCGCAGGGTTGGGTTGATCGGCGATTCGAACCAGACGAGCCTGGTGCGATCAGTCAGGAGCTTTTCCGGCTCGCGGAACGCTTCGACTCGGGCAAACCGCACGACCACGCCGAGCCGCGCGAAGATCTCGGTCAGCAGGTGCAACGTGCCGCCGTAGATCGCCGCGCTGCAGACCACCTCGTCGCCCGCAGAGACCAGTGCCAGCAGCGCCGTGGACGTCGCCGCCTGCCCGCTCGACAGCAGAATCGCCGCCTCGGCCCCTTCGAGGGCGGCGAGCGTCTGCTCGACCGCGACGACGGTCGGGTTCTCGTAACGCGAGTAGAGGTATCGGCCCCTGCCCTCGTTGTAGTCGCAGACCTGCTTGGCGCTGTCGAAGACGAAGGTCGTGGTTTCGTAGATGGGGAGCGTCAGCGAATCGACGTTCGCCAGAGGCGCCTTCGCGCGCTGCACGAGCCGTGTCGGGAGTTTCATTCCTGATCTTTGCACAAGTTCGCGGCCCGCAGTCCGCAGTCTGCGGCCCGGACTACGGACCGCGCGCGGCGGAACGCGGCTAAGTGGTTGTGACCGATTGGATCCGTTCGCCGCTCGCGCCGACTACGGGGTCGATGAACTGACGGTAGGCATCCTCGTAGCCGCGATCGACGAGCTCCGGAATGGTGTAGCGCCGATCGGACCGTTCGTCGTAGACACCCGAAAAATCGAGGGGCCCGACCGGGTTGTGGTCCGGACGAATCAGGTAGAGGCCCGCGAAACGCCCGGCGAACTGCTCGAGCACGTCACGAAGTCCGGCGGTCTCGAACGCCGCGAGCTGCTCGCCGGCATGCCCGCGGACGTCAGCGCGCCCGGCACTGAGCTCGTGCGGCCATGCGACCCGCGGGGCTGCCGCAAGCACGATCACCTGCTCGGCACCGGCGCTGGCCAGCTCCTCGAACACGCGTGTCAGAGCACCCGGCCGATCGCAGAGGCGGTGCGTCTCGCCGCGCCAGGGACCCTCGGAAGCAAACGTGACGAGATGGGGCTCGGTCGCCACCGGCAACGTCAGCGCCGCCGACATCACGTCTATCGCGTGCTCACGCGCGATTCCCGCGAGATCCAGTGCTTCGCCGGCGCGCGTGGTGCCAGCCCCCAGGAGCCGGCCGAAGAACCGCGGCCGATGTTGATCGCGGAGGAACGCCGCCACGAGGTCCTGTCGGGCATCCAGGTCGTGGACGACGACGAGCAGCTCGCGAAACCCGGGCTGTCCGAGGTTGTCGGCGAGCAGTTCGACGTACTTTCTTCCGAGCTCAAGGTTGCGCGGCCTCTGCAACGGCGCCGCGCCGCGAATCAGTGACCAGAGCTGCGCGGCAAAAAGCTCGACGGTCTGAGTCGACGTCAGGGGATGCCCGATGAGGCGCCACAGCAACCCGCGCGTCATGCGACGCCGCGACCGGCGCCGCGTCACCTGCCCCGCGAGCCGCGCGGTAACCGCGATCGCGGAGACGAGCACGGCGAGAAGCACCAGACGCGGGACCACCAGCGGCAACCCGCCCGGCGAGAACCAACTCCCCAGACGCGCGGCAAATCCACCCGTCACGGCGCCCGCCAGATCCGTCGCGCCGACGAGCGTCAGCACGAAGCCGGCGAGCCCGACCAGCACCGCGACCGCGAGCAGCAGCAAGGGAAACAGCAGCACGGCACCGGCCGCGAGCAGCGCCACGACTGCGATGCGAAGGCTGCGCCGCCACTCGTAGAGGCGCTGCGCCGCGCCGCTCTTCCAGATCCCCGAGGGCTCCCAGAGCCTGGCGCCACCATCAATCGCCGCGAACATCGCGCTGATCGCACCCATGCCGCGGCCGGCAACCAGGTCGATGCGCACCCCGGCCTCGTGCAGCGCCCGCAGCACGCCGGCATGATAAGCGCCGGCGGTGCCCGAACCGGCCAGCACCAGCGCGGTGCGCAGCCTCGTCGAGTACAAGCGATCCGGGCTGTTCGGAGTGATCACGGATGAAGTGAGAACCTAACCTTCGTCATCGTGAATGGTCAGCAGTTTCACCAGCTCGAACCGCCGGCTGCCATTGGGCGCCGTCACCGTGACCTCATCGCCTTCTTCCTTGTTCAGGAGCGCGCGTCCGATCGGCGACGCCGTGGAGATCAGCCCGCGCTCGACATCGGCGTCCTCCGGCATGACCAGCTGATACACGGTCACCGCCGCGGTGGCGCCGTCCTTCAAATGGACAGTCGACCCGAACCCGACCCTGTCCCGCGGAATCTTGTCGATGTTCATCAGGTGAATGTCGCTGACGCGCTTCTTGAGCAGGCTGATGCGCGCCTCGACGAGGCGCTGCCGCTCCTTGGCGGCATGGTATTCCGCGTTCTCGCGCAGGTCGCCCAGCTCCCGGGCCCGCTTGATTTCCTGGGGCAGCTCGGTCTTGAGCTCTTTTTCCAGCCCCATCAGCTCGTCTTCGAACTTCTTGATCAGTCGCGCCTTCATCGGGTGAATGGTACCCGAAAGTGACCGGTCGAGGAGCACCCCGCCGCGCTGGGAGGGACGACTGGAGGTCAGGGAGGTCAATGAGGTAGCGAGTGAGGCTATCGAGACCACGGATCTCCACACGGAGGAACGAAGTCAACGGAGACAACGGATCCGTATTTGACCGCTCGGAATTCGACGCGGCGCCGGCCGTTCCGGCCGGCTGGAGGGAGGGCGCAAGCGCGCCCGCGTCGAATTGCAAAGTCGTCTGGATGACGGGATCCGTTTGCTTCGTTGACTTCGTTTCTCCGTGTGGAAATCCGTTGCCTCAATTGCCTCCTCTCCCTCTTAAGATCGGTCAGTGGAAACCATCACCAGCCGCCAGAACCCAATCGTCCGGCGGTTCCGGGCCGCCGCCGATGGGGCTCGCGAGAGCGTGCTGCTCGACGGAGCCCACCTGATAGAGGAGGCGCTGGCGGCGTCAGCCCCAATCGAGCTCGTCGCCATCGACGAGGGCGCGAAAGCGGACGTGGCGGCGCTCGGGCGCCGTGTCGAGACTGCGGGTGCCCGCGTGATCAGTGTGCCCTCGACGGTTCTCGCGGCCATGTCCCCAGTCCGTCAGCCTTCCGGCATCGTCGCGATCGCGCGCCGCCAGGACAAATCGCTGGCACAGACGCTCGCGGCGTCACCACAGATGGTCCTGATCCTGGATGAGGTCCAGGATCCCGGCAACGTCGGTGCGATCGTGCGTGCGGCGGAAGCCTGCGGCGCGACCGGGGTGATCACCGGTCAGGGCACGGCCGATCCGATGGGCTGGAAAGCGTTGCGCGGTTCGATGGGCAGCATCTTCCGGCTGCCTGTTGCGGTGCGGCAGAACCTGGCCGATGCGGTGCGGGCCGCACGCGCGCTGGGAATCGAGATCATCGCGGCAGTGCCCCGTGACGGCGTGCCGCTGCCGGAGCTCGATCTTCGGCGCCCCGTCGCGGTCCTGCTTGGCGGAGAAGGCGGCGGGTTGCGGGACTCGGTGGTGGATCTCGCTACCACTCGTCTGACCATTCCCATGCGGCGGCCGGTCGAGTCACTCAATGTCGCAACGGCGGCGGCGCTAATCGCCTACGAGGCGCAACGGCAGCGCACGAGCGTGCTCTCATGACCGGATCGCTCTTCGAAGACAACGACCGTGGACCCGGAAAACAGGTGGCCACAACCCCGCTCGCCGAGCGGATGCGGCCCAGGACACTGGATGAATTCGTCGGTCAGGAATCCCTGATCGGATCTGGCCGGCCCCTTCGACGGGCCATCGAGCAGGATCGCCTCCAGTCGGTGATCCTGTGGGGTCCGCCCGGGACCGGCAAGACCACGCTGGCGCGGCTGATTGCCCGCGTTACCCGCGCGCATTTCATCTCGTTCAGCGCGGTCCTGTCGGGCATCAAGGAAATCCGCGCGGTGATGACCGAGGCAGAGGAAGCACGGCGGCGTCTCGGCCGCCGCACGATCCTGTTCATTGACGAGATCCATCGGTTCAACAAGGCGCAGCAGGATGCTTTTCTGCCGCGCGTCGAGGCCGGAGACATCGTCTTGATCGGCGCAACGACCGAGAATCCGTCGTTCGAGGTCAACTCGGCGCTGCTCTCCCGATCGAAGGTCTATGTACTGAAGGCGCTCGGCCCTGATGAAATCGTGGTCATCCTGAGGAACGCCTTGTCCGATTCGGAGCGCGGACTTGGCGCACTCGGTCTGCAGGCGGACGATGATGCGCTGATGGGAATCGCCCGTTTCGCGAACGGCGATGCGCGGATCGCATTGAACATGCTGGAGCTCGCGGCGGCCACCGCGGCGACGAGCAAGAGGGTCGACGCGCCGCTCATTGCCGAGCTCGCGCAGCACCGGGCGCTGCTCTACGACAAGTCGGGCGAGGAGCACTACAACCTGATTTCCGCGTTGCACAAGTCGATGCGCAACAGCGATCCCGACGCGTCGGTTTACTGGCTGGCCCGGATGCTCGAGGCTGGTGAAGATCCGCTTTATGTAGCGCGCCGCCTTGTCCGGTTTGCGTCCGAGGATATCGGGAACGCGGATCCGCAGGCGTTGACCGTCGCCGTTGCCGCGAAGGATGCGGTGCACTTCATCGGCATGCCCGAGGGGAACACGGCGCTCGCGCAGGCGGCGATCTATCTGGCGACCGCGCCGAAGAGCAACGCTGTTTATCGGGCGTACCTGGATGCCGCGGCCGCGGCGTCAGAGGAGATTGCCGAGCCGGTGCCGCTGCATCTGCGCAACGCACCGACCCGGCTCATGAAAGATCTCGAATACGGGAAAGGCTACCGCTACGCCCACGACGACCCGGCAGGAGTTACCGCGATGGAGTGCCTGCCGGATGCCCACAAGGGGCGGCGATTCTACGAGCCCGTGGACCGCGGGTTCGAGTCGACGATTCGCGAACGGCTCAGGGAGTGGGGGCGCTCTCGGAGCGGACGCGCCGGAACATCTCCTCGCGGAGAGGAAGAATGAAGGAGAACCGGTAGTCCCCCTGCATCCGGCCAATCGGAATACCCACGAGCTCGCCTTCGGCGTTCAGCACTCCGCCGCCGGAGACGCCGGGATGTCCGTCCGTGAGACAGGTCACCAGCTTGTTGGACGTGACCTGCCCGACGTAACCCGTGGCCACGATGATGCCCTTCGAGTAATCGTTGCCGAGCCGGAAGATCGGGTCTGCGAACTCGAACTGGTAGCTGAGGTTCGCGTTGAGCGCCGGCAGGCTGATCGATTCCTTGACCTTGAGGATCGCCCAGTCGCCCGGATCCACTTCCACCTTGGCGTCGCCGGCGTCGACGACGCGCGCGTTGATGGCGCGCCCCTCGTACATCAGCTTGATCGAGGTGATCTTGCGCGGCTCGATGACGCCGTCCTGGCCGAGCGCGATCACACCGTGTTTCACGGTGATGAAGTAGCCGTTTCCGAGGTAGCCGGCAGTCCCATAGCTGCTCGACCCGCGGTCGTCGTACGAGTAGAGCTCGACGAAGCTCTGACGGCGATCGCGAATCAGATTGATGGGCAGCAGCCCCATCTCGCTCCGCAGCTGGCGCTTCACGTCCTCGACGATCGCCGCGCGATTGGATTCGTTCGCGTGGGTGATCGTGAGGGGATCCACGCCGGACGTGCCGGTGGGTGTCGGGGGTTGAGTTTTTCGAAGCTGCTCGATTTCAGCGCGGAGAGCGGCGATTTCTTCAGACTCCGCACCGGGACGCGCCGCGAGGAAGCTGCCTAGTCCGAAGAAAAGGAACGCAAACGCAGTGGCGACGACCGCAGGAATAGCAAGGCGACGGTGAGACATCACGTACTCCAAGTTCGGCAGCTGAAGCAGCGATGCCTTGCGCGATGCGCAACGAATCAGCTTCCAGCTTTGCGCGCCCCTTAATGGGGTTTGCCTTTATCGCTTGGAACAAGCAACCGGACTAACGGGATAACAGAACTGTAAACCTTACCGGTTTCCCAGTCAAGCGTAAATCTTACGCAATCAGGCAGTTATGAAATAGTTGCCACACGTTATGAGAACGCGCGCCCGCCTCTCCAGTTGAGCTGACCCACGCCGTAACGGCGCCGTTGCTACAATGCGCGATCTATGCGCATTAAATCCGCTCATCTCCTAACGGTCCCATTGCTCGCCGGGCTGATAGTGCCGCTGGCCGCGCAGCAGGCTCCGGCAAATGCCGCTCAGAAACCTCGCCCCGAGGACACGGAAGTCTGGGAACCCGTTCCGAAGGTCGTCGCGCCCGGCACCAGCACGTGGACCGCGCCGGCCGACGCCATCATCCTGTTCGACGGGAAGAACCTCGACGAGTGGGTGGCAACGAAGGACAAGTCTCCCGCCAAGTGGACCGTCGGCGACGGCGTAATGACGGTCAACAAGCCGGCCGGCAACATCGAGACCAAGCGCAGCTTCAGGAACTACCAGCTGCATCTCGAGTGGCGGATCCCGGAGAAGATCTCCGGCTCCGGCCAGGGTCGCGGCAACAGCGGCTTGTTCCTGGCGTCCACCGGCCCCGGCGACGCCGGCTACGAGCTCCAGATCGTGGACTGCCACCAGAACAAGACCTACGTGAACGGCCAGGCGGGCAGCATCTACAAGCAGTCGCCACCACTCGTGAACGCCTGCCGGAAGCCGGGTGAATGGCAGTCGTACGATGTGATCTGGACGGCCCCGACGTTCAACGCCGATGGATCAATGAAGACGCCGGCCTCCGTAACGGCCTTTCACAATGGCGTGCTGATCCAGAACGACTTCAAGCTCAAAGGCGAGACCGTCTATATCGGGCCACCGACGTACAAAAAGTACGACTCGGCGCCGATCAAGCTCCAGTCGCACGGCGACCCGAGCGAGCCGATTAGTTTTCGGAATATCTGGATCAGAGAGCTCTGACAGCTGGGGAGCTCGGGAGCTGGGGAGCTCGGGAGCTGGGGAGCTGGGGAGCTCGAGAGCTGGCGAGCACAGAAGAGGGGGTCTTCGCGACGTTCTCCCGCTCCCCCAGCTCCCCCGCTCCCCAGCTCCCCCGCTCCCCAGCTCCCCAGCTCCCCCGCTCTCAACTACTTCGCGAGCGGATCCGGCCTCACCTGGAACTTCATCACCTTACTGGTGGTCCCCTTCCCCGTCTCCATGTGGAACGGCGTCCGGGTGCTGACCGTGGCCCACAGCCCTTTACCCTTCCAGCCCGCCTTCGCATTGTCGATGCGGCCGTCGAGCCACTTCGTGTAGAAGCCGAGCGGATACGGCACGCGCATCACGACCCACTTGCCGTCCTTCAGCGCGAGCAGCCCTTCGGACAGGTTGCCGGTGTTGATCGGTGTGTTCGCACCGAGGCCCGAGGTGTCGAACCAGTCGACCCACGTGTAGTAGCTGCCTTCGGCGCTGCCCGGTGTCGCGACGCCCTTGAGCTGAGGCAGCGGCTCCGGGTAGAACGTCCATCCCTCGGGGCAGTGCTGCCCGGTGGCCTTCGGGCCGTTGAGCGGGGCCTTGCACTTGCGGCGATCGAAGCTGCCCAGATGTCCGCTCGCCATCGCCGCCCAGTAGACGCCGTTGCGATCGACGTCGCCGCCGCGCGGAGAGAAGCCTCCGGTCTCCACCGGCGGCTGGTAGATCTCGGCGAGAGCGGTCTCGGGTGGATTCTTGCCGGGATCGAGCCGCACCACGGTCCCGGGGAATCCGAGAACCGTTCCCCAGATCGCACCGTCCGGTGCCGGCGCCACCGCATAGAACCCGCCGCCGAACCGCATGTCCTTGGTGGGATCCATCGGCTGGTTCGGCTCCGTGTACGCGTCACGCTTGCCGTTGCCGTTGGTGTCGACGATGAGGGCGGTCCAACCCTGGGACTTCTCTTCGTCTCCGGTCTCGTCGAACATCTTGCGATTCAGCCAGCCGACGACCTGACCGCCGCCGCTCGTCCACAACGTGTTGTTCGCGTCGTTGGCGAACATCAGGTGATGGGTGCCGAAGCAGGTGCTGATGTGGGTCAGCTTCTGGGTCTTGGGATCGTAGACGGCGAGGTGGCGGCCGGCGCGTTCGATTGGGAACAGCTTGGCCGAGGGGTGCGACGATCCTTCCTTGCAGAAGGCCGGATTCTCGGCCGGCCGCACCGTCGACGTGAGCCACACCCGGCCTTTTTCGTCCAGCATGGGATTGTGGACGTTGTTCTTGCTCGTCCAGATCGTCTCCTCACCCCAGTACGGCGAGGGCGCGGCAATCTTCGGATTCGTCGGTGGCGTGTTCGGATCGCGCACGGTGAGCAGGATCTTCCCGGCCTCGTTCCCCATCGGATCGAGGACCGGCACATAGTCCGCGCTCAGCTCGAGCGCGCCGTAGAGCGGCCCGTTCGGGTTCACTGTTGGATTGCGGCGATCGGTCGACACCACGTCGTGCAGGTATGCCTTGGGATCGGCCCAGTCCCACTGCGTGATGACGATATTGCGCTCGACGCCCTGCGGGCGCGGCGGCGCCGGCGGGAGCTCGCCCGCCTTGATGCGGTCGGTCCAGTCGGCGAGCACCGAGAGAAAGCGCTCACGGCCGATCTGATTCATCGACGGGATCATGTTCAGGCCTGCCTGCCCCGACGCGATCCGCCGTTCCCATGCTTGCGCGCTCGACGAGAAGCTGCCGAGCGCGGCGGGAATCTCGCGCGTGGCCTTGTTACCGAGCTGGTGACATGCCAGACAGGTTCCATTTTTCATCTGACGGAGCCACTCGGCCTGGCTGCGCATGCCCGGCGCGATCCCGTTGCCCGACGGCCCGGTGCCAGGGAACTCGGTCGGTTCCGGCGCCTTCATCAGCGAGAACCAGTAGCCGGCAGGGTAATACTCGGCCGCTGCTTTCGCGTCGGGCGCGATCACCGCGTTCAGGTTCAGCGCCGTCCCGGGCGACGCCTGCACCTTCGGCGAGTCCACCAGCCCGTAGCCCCGCACCCAGACGTTGTATTTGACCGCCGGCATGTCGGGGATCAGGTACCGGCCGCGATCGTCGGTGACCACGATCTTCACGAACTTCGTCGGCAGTTCCGTGGTCTCGGCGATAACCCAGACGCCGGCCTCCGGGCCTTTGGCGCTGGTCACAATGCCACCCAGGTCGTCTTTGTCCACGGCCACCGGGGTGCCCTGCGGCTGCCGGGCGAAAAGCGCGGTCATGGTGATGGAGGCGAGAAGGGCGGTCAACACGGCGACCAACCGTGGGAAGATGCGGGGCCGTTGGGCTCTCATTGTCCCCATCCTTTCAAAAGTGTGGGTGTTCGTGTGCCCTGACGATCACCTCTTGACGTCGGGCGCGCCGGCAGTCGCGGGCCAGTTGCCGTCCGGCATCGGCAGCGTCTGCAGGCGCCTGGGATCTATCACCACGTGCTTGATGAGAAGGCGCTTCCACGTGTACGTGACGTGCACCAGTCCATCCGGAGTCTGAATCACCGCGGGATACGAGTATTCTCCCGGTTCGTTCTCGAGCACGAGCGCCGCCTCCCACAGCTTGCCATCGCGGGAGACCGCCACGTTGAGCGGCGTCCGTCCCTTGGGTGTGTGGTTATAAACGATCAGGTGACGACCGTCGGCGAGCGTGACGGCATCGGTGCCGGCGCTCGGGTTCGGGAGCACGGTGAGCGTCATCGGTGACCACGTCTTGCCCGCGTCTGCAGACCAGGTCTCAAAGATGCGCTCCGACCGCGTGCGCCCCACTGCCTGCAGCCGGCCCGCTCCGTGGATGAGGATGCTGGGCTGAATCGCGTCGATCGGCGCGCCCGTCGCAGCCGGCAACTGCACGAGGCTCCAGGTCTTGCCCTCGTCGGTGCTGCGCTCGAAGTGCACGCGCCACCTGCTCGGCTGCTCGGGCGATTCAGTGCTGGCCGGGCTGATGAGCGTGCCGTCGGCAAGGCGGACCGGCTTGTTCTTGATCGGCCCGAGAGTGCCGTCCGGCAGAGGCTGGGCGTCGGCCCAGGTCCGTCCCGCATCTCGCGACGTACGAGTCATGCCCCACCACCGCTGCGGGCTGGGACCGACCTTGTAGAAGAGCGTCAGGACGCCGGGCGCGGTCTCGAACAGCACCGGGTTCCAGCAGGGGTGCCGCGTGCCGTCCGGCTGAATGCCGTTGGCCACTTCCTTCGGTTCCGACCACGTGCCGCCCGTCTCGCGGGAGGTCCAGATGCCGACGTCGGGCGCGCCTTCACGCGTCCCTGCGAACCAGGCCGCGACCAAACCTTCCTTTGTCCGGGCGATCGTCGAGGCGTGAGCACTCGCGAAGGGAACCTTCTCGAAGAGGAACTCCGACTTCAGGATCGGCGTCGTCTGGGTCGACGTGCCCTGGAAGCTGGCAGCAAGGCCGGGCGCTGCCGCCAGCAGCAGGCTCAACACAGAAGTCTGCAATCTCATGCGAACCGCCGTTGCGACCGTTCCCGGGCCTTGCGCGTTTCCTCTTCCCGGTTCCGTGGGATGGACGACGTGACCAGTGATTCGATCAGCTTTGTCGCCGCGGCCGTGACTTCCTCTACGGCCTGGTCGAACACCTGCTCGTTGGCGCGGGAAGGCCTGGTAGTGCCACTCAGCTTCCGCACGAACTGCAGGGCCGAGGCGCGGATTTCCTCGTCTGTCGCCGGCGGCTCGAAATTCGCCAGTACCTTGATGTTGCGGCACATCCCGCAGATGTTATCTCCGCGCGACCCTGGGAATCCACCTTCCGACCGTTCGCACGTACTCGTCGTACGATTCTCCGAACTGCACGCGCAGCGTCGGTTCCTCGTAGCCGACTACGAACGCATTCACCACGACGAACCAGATCAGCCAATACAGGGCGAGCGCACCAGACCGCGTGAGCATCACTTCGCCGAGCAGGATGGCGGTCACGCTCAGATACATCGGATTACGGACATACCGGTACAGGCCGCGCACGACGAGGTGCGTCGGCGGGTCGACCGGGGACAGTGTTCCTCGACCGCTCCGCGCGAACTCGACGATGCAGGCGACCAGGAGAGCGGCGCCGGCGAGGATCAAGAGAAGACCGAGCAGCTGTAACCGGCTCGCGAGGTTCACGGACGTGTCACGTACGCCGAAATAGGCCCACGGAACGTAGCCCGAGACGACTCCCGGCAGCAGGATCGTCCAGAGCAGGCTGCTGAGCGTCAGCGATACCGCGGAACGCGAAGCAGTCCGGGTCACGGCTTCGGCTGCCCGGCCAGGATCTTCGCGGTCGTCATGATCTGGCCGAGGTGGCGCTGCGTGTGCTCCGCCGCATGGAACAACAGCCCGATGACCGTCGACGGCAGCTGCGCTCGCCCGACGCCGCGGAACTCGAGAAGCGTCTTTTGGTCGGTCGCCTTCAGCTGGTCCAGCGCGCGGTCGACCGCGCTGTCGAATTCCGCCAGGAGGACCGCGATCATCCGCGGACGAACGTCCGGCGCGCCCTCCGCGGCCAGCGCGGCGCGCTGAGCCGCTGTCAGCAGCTCGCCCCGTGCGTAGGTAAACAGCCGATCCAGGCTGCCGGCCGCATGACGCGCGTGAAATCCGATCGAGGCCGCGCCCGACGGCCTGGTCCAGAGATCGTCGGGAGACACCCCGTGCAGCGTGGCGTGCAGCTCCTCACGAGACTGCAACAGCGAATGGGCCACGGGGTGCAGCGCGGGCGGAATGTCGGGCAGCGGTCCACGGAGCCATACTTCACGCGTGTCTGGCATGGGATCCCGGGTCAGATTCGCTGAAAGTTCTTCTCCACTTCACGGCGAGTGATACGGAGCACCACCGGCCGGCCGTGCGGACACACACTCGAGTACGCGGTGCGTCGCAATTCCGCCAGAATGTAGCGCATCTTCTCGTGGGTCAACGGGTAGTTGGCCTTCACCGCCGCGTGACAGGCCATCGTGGCCGCGATTCGCCGCAGCGCATCGCCGACGCGTGCGCCAGGTTCACCGCCCTCCAGATCTTCCGCGAGCGCACGAATGGCGGCCTCACACTCGCCGGGCTCGAGGAGTGCCGGGACTGCCGAGAGCCGCACGGCGTCGCCGCCGAAGTGCTCGACTTCCAGACCGAACCGCTGCAGCACCTCGGCGTGCTGCGTGAGCGTTTGGAGCTGCGGTGGCGACACTTCCATCACAATCGGCGCGAGCAGGCGCTGGCTTTCCAGCTTGCCGCCCGTCAGCTTCTCCATCACCTGTTCGAACAGCACGCGCTCGTGCGCGACGTGCTGGTCGATGATCGCAATGCCTTCGTCGTCGATGGCAATGATGTAGGTATCGCGGAACTGGCCAAGCGGAATCATCGGCCGGAGGTCAGCCTGCCCGTCGGGTGGCGTGACCGGTTCGGCGGCGGCTGACGTCGCCATCCCGGTCGCGACGCTCGTCGCGGCGGCTTCGGACCACCGGCTGCCGTCCGGCCGATATTGCCAGGCCGCCGCCGTCGCGGATGGAATCGGGCGATCGATCGGATACGGCTCCGGCGACCATCGGCTGGCGACGGTCGCACCCGCGAGAACGCCGGGGATCGTCATCGGGCGCGGTTCGCCGGGCCGGCTCTCGAAGGGCGCGAGCTGCAGTTCCGGCGCCGGCCCGCGCCCGAGCGCATCGGCAAGGCCGCGCCGCAATACTTCGTGCACGAGCGACTGCTCGAGGAACCGCACTTCCGCCTTGGTGGGATGAACATTGACGTCCACCCGGTCCGGCGGAATGTCGATGAACAGGTGAACCTCGGGGCTGCGCTCCTTGATCGTCGCGACGCTGTAGGCCTCGGAAATGGCGTGCGCGATGGTGCGGTCCTTCACGATGCGACGGTTGACGAACACGTTCTGAGGGCCGCGGACGGGGCCGTGATCACCCAGCGCCGCGACGTAGCCGCGAATCGAGATCCCCGCCGCGTCCTTGTGAATCTCGAGCAGATCCGGACGATCGCCGAACAACTGAAAGAACCGCTCGGCCAGACCCGCTGCCGGCGGAGACTCGAGCACCCTGCGGCCGCTCGACGTCAACGACCAGCCGATCTCCGGATAGCCAAGCGCCAGCTGCGTGATCAACCGCGAGACCTGGGTCGCCTCGGCAACGTCGGACTTGAGGAACTTGCGCCGCGCCGGCAGGTTGAAGAACAGGTCCGCGACCTCGATGCAGGTACCCTCGCTGGTGCCGATTTCCCGGGCAGACGCCATCCTGCCGCCGTCGATCCGGATCTCGGTCCCGCTCTGCGCGCCTCGCGCCCGCGTGCGCAGGACGAAGTGCGACACCGACGCGATGCTGGGCAGCGCCTCCCCGCGGAACCCGAGCGTGCGTATCGCGCCGAGATCGTCGGGCGTCCTGATCTTGCTGGTGGCATGCCGCTCGACCGCGAGCTGCGCGTCTTCCGCGTCCATCCCCTCGCCGTCGTCTTCGACCCGAATCAGCTTCTTGCCCCCCAGCTCGATCGTCACGGTGATGCGGGTCGCGGCTGCGTCGAGCGCGTTCTCGACCAGTTCCTTCACCACTGACGCCGGACGCTCGACGACCTCGCCGGCGGCGATCTGGTTGGCGAGGTGCAATGGGAGACGGTGGATGCGGGGCATGGACTCAAGGTATCGGTTCGGGGTTCCAGGTGCCGGGTTCAGGGTTCGGTTCAAGGTTCCCGGTTCGGTTCAAGGTTCAAGGTTCCGGGTTCCAAGTCCGGCGACAGCGACCGAATTCAGCACGGTCGGCACTCAAGTTTACAAGCAGCATCAAAGCGGAATCACGTCGTCGAATCTGCCGCCCGGAACCACGAACCCTGGAACCTTGAACCGAACCAGGCACCTGGAACCGAACCCGGAACCTGGAACCCGGAACCAGGAACCCTCTAAATCCACCCCCGGCTCTTGAAATACATGATCATTCCGCCGGACAGGGCGACCATGATGCCGACCACCCACCAGAACTGCCACGGGTCGCCGCCCGGCATGTGCGGCAGCGTCACGTTCATCCCGTACATGCCGGTCAGCACGGTCAGCGGCAGGAAGATCGTCGAAATCAGCGTGAGCACTTTCATCACCGCGTTCAGCTGGTTCGAAACTGCCGACAGATGCGCGTCGAGGATTCCTGAAATCCGATCCTGGAAGAACATGGCCTCGTCGGACAGCCGAACGAGATGATCGTGCACGTCTCGAAAGCGATAGGCCAGCTGTTCGGTTATCAACGGAAATTCCCGCCGCGCGAGCCGGCCGACTGCGTCCCTTTCGGGCAGCACCACCTTCCGCATCGAGGCCACGTCGCGCTTGAAGTCGAGGATCTGGCGCGCCAGCTTCGGATTGGGCTTTTCGAAGACTTCGGTCTCGAGCTTGTCGAGCCGCTCCTGGAGCTTTTCGATCTCCGGCCGGTAATTGTCGACCAGCGCGTCGATCAGCCGGTGCAACAGGGCAGCTGTTCCTTCAGCGAGCATCTGGCTGTTGCGCTCGCAGACCTGCTCCACCTTCTGAATCGATCGGGACACGCCGTGGTGAATCGTGATGAGGAACTGCGGCGCGACGAAGAAGTCGACATCCTTGGTCCTGAACGTGTGATGGCGGGCCTGGAAGTCGATGCCGTGCAGGACCAGGTAGAGATAGTCGCCGTAGGATTCGATCTTCGGGAAATGGATCTCAGCCAGTGCATCCTCGATCGCGAGCTCGTGGATGTGAAAGACGTTGCTGAGGATCTTCGCTTCCTCGGAGGTCGGGTTGTCCATCACGACCCAGACCACGACGCCGCTTCCCGGCTGCAGCCAGGCCGCGTCCACGGTTTCGACGACCCGCGTGCCCGCGCCCTCGTGTTTGTAGACCTTGACCAAGGCTGCGATCTTAGCAGCGACGCCGCATCCTTCCGGCTTCAGGCGGAAGCCCCCCACTTTCGAGAGCCTGCCTCGCCGTAGCGCGGAGCGCGAAGGCGGGTGGCTTCCGGCTTCAGCCGGAAG
>Ga0075418_10000555_pt1 | contig 40034 bp, 33 predicted proteins | sample SoiMetdeltSBSDD2_FD_81776 | JGI IMG/M metagenome (GOLD analysis project Ga0075418, IMG submission 81776) | Bulk soil microbial communities from a Populus tree surrounding site in Tennessee, USA - Soil MetaG P. deltoides SBSDD2 | ecosystem: Environmental > Terrestrial > Soil > Tree plantation...
GGTGGCCAGCGTTGAGAGAGCCGCAAGCGCGGCGCGAAGCAATCCCCGAACTTTCGTGCGCATGATCGCCTCCCTCAGGTGATCAATCTAACACCAAAACCCGTGACCCGTGACCGGTGACCAGTGACCGGTGACCCGTGACCAGTGGCGAGAGACTGGCGTGATCGCGTACGAGGCAGCCGAGAAACTTTCTACGGGACACGACGACGACGGCCATTGGTCTCAAGCGTCGTTCCAGGCAACACCCATACGGCGCGGACGCCGCCGCGGATGCGTTACGCCGCGCCAAATCCTCCGCCGCCCGGTGTCTCGATCACGAAGATGTCGCCCGGCTGCATCTCGGTCTTGTCGCACCCGCTCAACCGCTCGATGCTGCCGTTCGCGCGTATGACCGCATTGCGCCCGATCTCGCCGGGCTCGCCGCCCGCCACGCCATAGGGCGGCACGCGGCGGTGGCCCGACAGGATCGCGGCCGTCATGGCCTCGAGGAAGCGGATCCGCCGCACCGCGCCATCGCCGCCGCGCCACTTGCCGCCGCCGCCGCTGCCCCTGCGGATCGAAAAATCATCGAGCACCACCGGGAAGCGCCATTCGAGCACTTCCGGATCGGTGAGGCGGGTGTTGGTCATGTGGGTGTGCACGCAGTCGGTGCCGTCGAAGCCCTGCGCAGTGCCGTCGGCGCCCGTCAGCACCCCGGCCCCCGATCCGCCACAGATGGTCTCGTAGTACTGGTAGCGGTCGTTGCCGAAGGTGAAGTTGTTCATGGTCCCCTGCGAGGCGCTCATGACGCCGAGCACGCCGTAGAGCGCGTCGGTGACGCATTGCGACGTTTCGACGTTGCCGGCGACCACGGCCGCCGGGTAGCGGGGATTCAGCATGCTGCCTTCGGGTATGCGCACCGCGAGCGGCTTCAGGCAACCGGCGTTCAGCGGGATGTCGGCGCCGACCAGCGTGCGGAACACGTACAGCACCGCCGACATCGTGACCGCGGCGGGCGCGTTGAAGTTGTCGGGAAGCTGCGGCGAGGTCCCGGTGAAGTCGATTACGGCGCTCCGCGCCCGGTGATCTATGGTGATTTTCACGCGGATCACGGCGCCGTTGTCCAGCTCGAGCGCGAACGCGCCGTCCTTCAGCACGTCGATCACGCGCCGCACCGATTCCTCGGCGTTGTCCTGAACGTGCTGCATGTACGCGTGGACCACCGCCAGGCCGAAGTGATCGACCATGCGGTTCAGCTCGACGACGCCCTTCTGGTTGGCCGCGACCATCGCCCGCAGGTCGGCGAGGTTCTGCTCGACGTTGCGGGCAGGGTAGCGCGCGCCCTCCAGCAGCTCGCGCATCTCGCGTTCGCGGAATACGCCCCGGTCGACCAGTTGGAAGTTGGTGATCAGCACGCCTTCCTCGTCGAGGTGCACGCTGTCGGGCGGCATGGAGCCGGGCGTGATGCCGCCGATGTCGGCGTGATGGCCGCGGCAGGCCACGTAGAACAGGATGCGTGGCTCGTGGCTGGTAGCTGGTGGCCGGTAGCTTGCTTCGAAGACCGGCGTCACCACCGTCACGTCGGGAAGATGCGTGCCGCCGTGATACGGGTCGTTCAGCACGTACACGTCGCCCGGGCGCATCCTGCCGGCGTTGTCCCTGGCGACCGAGCGCACGCTCTCGCCCATGGCGCCGAGATGGACGGGCAGGTGTGGCGCGTTGGCGATCAGGTCGCCCGTGGCGTCGAACAGCGCGCAGGAGAAATCGAGCCGTTCCTTGATGTTGACCGAGTACGCGGTATGCGCGAGGGTCACGCCCATCTGCTCCGCGATCGCCATGAATAGATTGTTGAAGATCTCCAGCATCACCGGGTCCGCCTGCGTGCCTATGGCGACGCGCTGCGGGCGGGGAACGCTGCGGGAGAGCACGAGGTGGTTCAACGTGGTTACCCGGGCCTGCCAATGCGGTTCCACGATCGTCGTGGCGTTGGCTTCGGCGATGATGGCGGGTCCGGGGATGGCGTCGCCCGGGCGCAGTCCTTCCCGCCGGTACACGGGGGTGTCGTGAAAGGCGCCGCCGCTGTACATGCGCACGGTCCGGGCTATACGCGGCTGCTCGGCCAGGCGCTGCGGCTGGGATTGTGCCTCGTTGATGGATTCTCCGGGCGCGCTCGCCTCGACGGACAGCGCTTCGACCACCAGGGCGCGCCCGGGCATGAGAAAGCTGAATTGCTGGCGGTAGCCCGACTCGAATCTCTCCAGCATTTCCGCGGGCGAGCCGTAGTCCACCTGCACGGCGGTATCGGTGCCTTCGTAACGCAGGTGCGCGCGAGCCGCGATCTGGACATCTTCCCGCGGCACGCCCTGGCCCGCCACCGCCCGCGCGGCTTCGGCCGCGAGCCGTTCCGCCACCTCATCGAGACGCGGCACGACCGCGGGTTCCAGCCGCGCCTCGACGGCTTCGCTGCGCATGGCGGTGACGTCGGCGAGCCCCATGCCGTAGGCGGAGAGCACGCCGGCGTAGGGATGGACGAAGATGCGGGGGATGGCGAGCGCGTCGGCGACCTGGCAGGCATGCTGGCCGCCGGCTCCTCCGAAGCAGCACAGGGTATAGGCGGTTACGTCATGGCCGCGCTCCACCGAGATCTTCTTGATGGCGTTGGCCATGTTTTCGACCGCGATCCGCACGTAGCCGTCGGCGACCGCTTCCGGCGGCCGCGCGTCGCCGGTCTTCGTCCGGATCTCTTCGGCCAGCGCCGCGAACTTGCGGCGGACGACCTCCGCGTCGAGCAGCTCGTCGCCGCGCGGGCCGAATACGCGCGGGAAGAACTCGGGCTGGATCTTGCCGAGCATGACGTTCGCGTCGGTCACGGTGAGCGGCCCGTTCGCCCGGTAGCACGCCGGTCCGGGCTGCGCCCCGGCGGAATCCGGCCCGACGCGGTAGCGGGCGCCGTCGAAATGCAGGATGGAGCCGCCGCCTGCCGCCACCGTGTGTATGCTCATCATCGGCGCCCGCATCCGCACGCCGGCGACGAGGGTCTCGAAGACGCGCTCGAACTGCCCGCTGAAGTGCGATACGTCGGTTGAGGTGCCGCCCATGTCGAAGCCGATGACCCGATCGTAGCCCGCCGCCTGCGACGTGCGCACAGCACCCACCACGCCGCCCGCCGGGCCGGACAATATGCTGTCCTTGCCCTGAAAGAGCCGTGCGTCCGTCAGGCCGCCGCTCGATTGCATGAACATGAGCGGGACCGCCGGCAGCTCGCGCGCGACGCGCTCCACGTACCGGCGCAGCACGGGGGACAGGTAGGCATCGGCGACGGTGGTGTCTCCGCGCGAGACGAGCTTCATGAGCGGGCTCACCTCGTGGGAAACGGACACCTGCGTGTAGCCGACCTCGCGCGCCAGGTCGGCGAGCGCCTTCTCGTGGGCCGGGTAGCGGTAAGCGTGCATCAGGACGATGGCGGCGGCGCGATAGCCCTGCCGGAACGCCTCCGAGAGATTCCGGCGGGCGCGCTCGAGGTCGAGCGGCTCCAGCACGTCGCCGCGCGCGCCCATGCGCTCGTGGACCTCGTGGACCGCGCCATAGAGCAACTCGGGAAGCACGATACGCCGGTCGAAAATGCGCGGCCGGTTCTGGTAGCCGATGCGCAACTGGTCGGAGAGGCCGCGCGTGATGAAGAGGGCGGTCGCTTCGCCCTTGCGCTCGAGGAGAGCGTTGGTGGCGATGGTAGTGCCCATCTTCACCGCCGCGATCCGCTCGGATGGCATCGGCGCGCCGCGCGGGACGCCGAGCAGCTCACGGATGCCCGCGAGCGCGGCGTCCTCGTAGCGTCCGGGGTTGTCGGAGAGCAGCTTGTGGGTGACGAGCGCGCCGTCCGGCCGGCGCGCGACGATGTCGGTGAAGGTTCCGCCGCGGTCGATCCAGAACTGCCAGCGCGGCGAGGTATCTTCGGACATGGGGTTTACACCGAAATAGTACCACGACCCGGTGCGCTCAGTTCTACGCGCCGTCCGCCCGGGCTGAATTGACAGTCCGGAGGTTCGCGCACAAGATGCGCGGGGAGCAGCGCCGATCCCGATCGGCTCCAGGAATCCAGGGAGGGACCATGCGAATACGGGGAATGTTGCTGTACGCGTGCTGCGTGGTGGCGGCGGCTCTTGCGACGACCGCGCAGGCGCAGACGAAGTGGGACATGCCCACGCCCTACAGCGAGACGGAATTTCACACGCTCAACGTCAAGCGGTTCGCGGATGAGGTCAGGCGCGCGACCGGCGGCCAGCTCGACATCGCGGTGCACGCGAACGGCTCGCTGATCAAGCACCCCGACATGCTGCGCGCGGTGTCCACGGGGCAGGTCAACATCGCCGAATTCCTGCTCGGGCAGTTCGGCAACGAGGACCCGGTTTTCGCCGCCGACAACCTCCCGTTCGTGGCGGCGGGCTGGGACAACGCGTGGAAGTTCTACCAGGCGCAGAAGCCCTACCTGGAGAAGAAACTGCAGGGCCGCGGCCTGCGGCTGCTCTACTCGATAGCGTGGCCGGGGCAGGGTATATACACCAAGACTCCCCTGAAGACGGTGGCCGATCTCAAGGGCACCAAGTTCCGGACGTACAGCCCGCAGACGGCGCGGCTCGCCGAGCTGCTCGGGGCGAGTCCGACCGTGATCCAGGTGCCCGAGGTCCCGCAGGCGTTCGCCACCGGTACGATCAGCGCGATGATCACCTCCTCGGCGACCGGCACTTCGACCAAGGCCTGGGAATTCGTGAAGAACTACTACGTGACGAATGCTTTCCACCCGAAAAACGTGGTGGTGGTCAACGAGCAGGCGTTTCAGAAGCTGCCCGAAAGCGCCAGGAAGGCGATGCTCGCGGCTTCGACCGACGCCGAGACGCGCGGGTGGGAGTTCGGGAAGCAGCGGGAGCGGGCTGCCAACAAGGAGCTCGCTGCGAACGGCGTCACGCTGCACGAGCCCGACGCGGCGATGAAGGCGGCCTATCACAAGGTGGGCGACGTGATGCTCGCCGAGTGGCTGAAGGCCGCCGGCGCCGACGGGCAGGCGATTATCAAGTCCTACCGGGGCAAGTGAGACACTCAAGCACCAAGCGACAAGTCGCAAATAACGAACAAGCGCCAAGCACCAAGTTCCAATTCACAAACGCGTTTGGAATTTGATGCTTGAGCTTTGGTGCTTGAATTGACATGAGGCGCGCGCTCGACTTCCTCTACTCGGCCAGCGGCGCGCTGGCCGCGCTCTCCCTCGCCGGCATCTTCCTCGTGATGCTGGCGCAGGCGTTCGGCCGCGAGGCCGGCGTGCTCGTCCGCGGCGCCGACGACCTGTCCGCCTGGCTCACCGCGGCCGCGGCCTTCTTCGCGCTCGGCCATACCTTCCGCCACGGCGAGCTCGTGCGCATGGGGCTCGCGATCGAGGGGCTGCCGCTGCGGGCGCGCTGGTGGTCCGAGCTCGCGGCGCTGTCCGTTACCGCGCTTTTTACCGGCTGGATGACGTGGGCTGTAGCGTCCTTCGTCTACGACAGCTGGAGGTTCCACGAGGTCGCGCAGGGACTGATCACGATCCCGATCTGGATCCCGCAGCTTGCGTTCGCGCTGGGCGTCCTGATACTTCTCATCGCCGTGCTCGACGATCTCGTCGCCGTGCTGCGCCATCGCAAGCCCGCCTACCAGCTTGCCGAGGAAGAGCGCCGCGCGCGCGGCGATTTCTCGGAATCGGTATGAGCAACCTGACCACCCCGCCTCCTTTCAGAGGCACCCCTCCTCTTGGGAGGAGGGGAATGCTTTTGGCCTCCCCTCCTTCATCCAGGAGGGGTGGACGCGAAGCGGCCGGGGTGGTCGCGTAGCATGACAACGCTTACTGTCGCCGCGATACTGCTGGCGCTACTCCTCGTCCTCCTCGTCTGCGGTGTGTGGATCGCAGTCTCGCTCGCGATCGTTGCGTGGGCGGGACTGCACTTCTTCACTTCGAGCCCGCCGGAAGTGAGCCTGTTCCAGGCTTTCTGGGGCTCCAGCGCCAACTGGACGATCGCCGCGCTGCCGCTCTTCGTGTGGATGGGCGAGATCCTGTACCGCACCCGGCTCTCGGAAGAGATGTTCGAGGGCCTGGCGCCGTGGCTCGGGTGGCTGCCCGGACGGCTCATGCACGTGAACGTCCTCGCGTGCGGGATCTTCGGCACGGTGTCGGGGTCGTCCGCCGCGACCTGCGCGACCATCGCGAAAGTCGCGCTGCCGGAGCTGATCAGGCGCGGCTACGACGAGAAGACCTGCCTGGGCTCCCTGTGCGGCGCGGGCACCCTCGGCATCCTGCTGCCGCCCTCCATCATCATGGTGGTCTACGCGGTGGCCGCCGAGGTGTCCATCCTGAAGGTGTTTCTCGCGGGATTTCTTCCCGGGCTTCTGCTGATGGCGCTCTTTTCGGGTTACATCATCGTGTGGGCGCTGCTCCATCCGGAGCGGACGCCCAGGGAAGATATGCGGATTTCCCTGCGCGAGAAGCTTCACCGCAGCCGTCTGCTAATTCCGTGCCTGGCGCTGATTGCATTCATCATCTGGGTGATGGTCGCCGGCTGGGCCACGGCTACCGAATCGGCTGCCTACGGGGTACTCGGCGCGCTGACGATCGCGTACTGGTCCGGCGGATTGAACCGCGCGACGTTCTGGCAGAGCTTGATGGGCGCGACGCGTCTCTCCTGCATGATCATGTTCATCCTTGCCGGCGCGAGCTTTCTTACCGCCTGCATGGCGTTCACCGGCATCCCGAAGGCGCTCGCGGCGTGGGTGGCGTCGCTCGATCCGAACCCCTACGCGCTGATCGCGGTGCTCGCGATGATCTACATCGTCCTCGGGACCGCGCTCGACGGTATCTCCATGATCGTGCTCACTACTTCGGTCGTGATCCCCATGGTTACCGCGGCCGGCTTCGACCTCGTGTGGTTCGGCATCTTCATCGTGCTGCTGGTGGAAATTGCCGAGCTGACGCCGCCCCTCGGCTTCAACCTGTTCGTGCTGCAGACCATGAGCGGGCGCGACAGCAACTACGTGGCCTGGGCGTCGCTGCCGTTCTTCGGCCTGATGGTGCTCGCCATCGCGCTGATTACCTTGTTTCCCGGGATCGCGACGTGGCTTCCCGATGTGGTCATGCGCCGCTAGGCGTGCGCGGTGGTCATGCGCCGCTGGAAAGAGGTTTGTGCGGTCATCGCGCAAAGATGCTTTGACGCCGGGGTAGCGGTCCTGTAGATTTTTCCTACAGGATCAGGTGGGAATTCCAGTGAGCGAAGCGCCCGTCACAGGGCAGGGCAGGATCGGCAAGTACGACGTCATCCGCAAGATCGGCGAGGGCGCGACGAGCAGCGTCTGGCTCGGCCGCGACAGCTTCGCCAACCGGGACGTGGCGATCAAGCTGGTGACCCAGGCGGCGTGGAGGGACGTCGCGAACGCCAAGGTGACGCAACACCTGTTCCTCACCGAGGCGTCGCTGGCGGGCAGGCTCCTGCACCCGCACATCGTCGAGATCTACGACGCCGCGGTGGACGAGGACCGCGCCTACATCGTGATGGAGTTCGTGGGCGGCGGCACGCTCCACCGCTTCGCCCGGGCCGACAACCTCCTGAATCTGGGCGACGTGATCGAGGTCGTCTACAAGTGCTCGCGAGCGCTCGATTTCGCTTCCCAGCAGGGCGTCATCCATCGCGATATCAAGCCCGCAAACATCCTCATCAAGAACGACACCGACATCAAGATCTCGGACTTCGGCGCGGCGGCGATGCTGACGACGAGCCGCACCGTGGTGGACGGTATAGGCACGCCGGCCTACATGTCGCCGGAGCAGCACCTGAACCAGAAGCTGACCGTCCAGACCGACATCTATGCGCTGGGCATCGTGATGTTCCAGCTGCTGACCGGGAGGATGCCGTTCCAGGCGGAGAACATCGCCGCGCTGTCCTACCAGGTGCTGAACGCTCCCCGGCCGCTGCCCTCCGAGTACCGCCGTGACGTGCCCGGGGAGATAGACGCCATCGTCAAGCGGGCCATCGAGCGCGATATCTCGAATCGATACCAGACGTGGCAGCAGTTCTCCGACGACCTCGCCGCGGTCGCCTCGGGGAGCCCCCTGCCCAAGCACGGTGTGCTCGAGACCGAGAAATTCAACTCGCTGCGCCACCTCGTGTTTTTCCGCTCCTTCAGCGATGCCGAGCTGTGGGAGGTCCTGCGGTTCTCCGAGTGGCTGACGGCGAGCGCCGGCCAGCCGCTGGTGAGAGAGGGCGATCCCGGCGGATTCTTCTGCATCCTGGTGTCCGGGGAGGCGAAAGTCGCCCGCAGGAAGCGCCTGATCACGGCGCTCAAGGGCGGCGAGTGCTTCGGCGAGATGGCCTACCTGGCCGGTGAGAACAAGCCGCGCATTGCGGACGTCGACGCTGCTTCGGACGTGCGCCTCATCAAGATCCCGATCGCGGCGCTGGAGCGTGCCAGCGAAATGTGCAAGCTCAACTTCGACCGTGCGTTCCTGCGCGTGCTCGTGGAGCGGCTGACGCTGGCGAACTCCCGGCTTACGGGCACCTGATGGTGCGGCCTCCCGTCCCTCGTTCTTCGTGAAAACGATTACTCGGTTTCCCCACCAGTTTACCGAGACGGAAGACTGCTGGATTCCGATGCCGGACGGCGCGCGGCTCGCCGCGAAGCTGTGGCTGCCCGACATCTCGAGTACGCAGCGCGTGCCGGCGATCATCGAGCTGCTGCCCTACCGCAAGCGCGACATCTACGCGCCGCGCGACGCGATGCACCACCGCTACTTCGCCGGCCACGGCTACGCCTGCATGCGGATAGACATTCGCGGCTCGGGTGACTCCGACGGTCAGCAGGGTGTGTTCGCGATCGAGCAGGACCAGGAGGACAGCCTGCAGGTGCTGAAATGGATAGCGGCGCAACCGTGGAGCGACGGCCAGGTCGGCATTTTCGGCATTTCGTGGGGCGGTTTTTCGGCGATACAGACCGCTCACCGTGCGCCTCCGCAGCTGAAGGCGATCGTGCCGTGCGAGTTCGCGCCCGACCGCTACGTGTACAGCCAGGTGTACCGCGGCGGCTGCGTGCTGCTGCGCGCCATCCGCTGGTCGGCGCAGCTCTTCGGCTACAAATCGCGCCCGCCCGATCCGGAGCTGGTAGGGGAGCGCTGGCGCTCGATGTGGCTCAACCGCCTGGAGAGCAATGTGCCGCAGATCGTCTCGTCGCTGCAGCACCAGAACTACGGCGAGTACTGGAAGAGCCGGGCCATAGCGTTCGAGCGTATCCGTTGCCCGTTTTTTGCGGTGGGCGGCTGGGCTGACGGCTCTTACGTCGGCGCGGTGGACGAAGCGCTGCGCAAGCTGAAGGTGCCGCGGAAAGGTCTCATCGGACCGTGGGGACACCGGTTTCCCCATCTTGCAGCGCCGGGACCGGCGATCGGTTTTCTCCAGGAGACGCTGCGCTGGTTCGACCGCTGGATGCGCGGCAGGAACACGGGTGTCGAGAACGATCCGGCGCTCACGGCGTGGATGCCGCAAGCGGTGCCGGCAAGAAACTACTACGCGGAATCGCCCGGCCGCTGGGTAGCGGAGCCGCAATGGCCCTCGCCGCGCATCAGGCAGAAACGCTATGCGATGAACGCGGGCGGAAGCCTGGGCGAGCGGGCAGGGAGGAAGGGCCGTATCGTCGCCTGCTCGCCGCAGACGCTGGGCCTGGAGTGCGGAGAGCTGATGCCCTGGTTTCAGCACGGCGCGAGCCCCGAGCTGCCGGGCGATCAGCGGGCCGACGACGGCAAGTCCGTCTGCTTCGATACCGCACCGCTCGCGAAGACGACGGAGATCCTCGGCACGCCCGTGGCGACGCTGGTGCTGTCCGTCGACAAGCCTGTCGCGTTCGTCTGCGTCCGGCTCTGCGATATCGCGCCGGACGGGACGTCTACGCGCGTCACCTACGGCGTCCTGAACCTCACGCACCGGGACGGCCCCGGGAAACCGGTGAAGCTCGTCCCGGGCCGGCGCTACACGGTACGCGTGCCGCTCATAGATGCGGCGTATTCCTTCGTCAAGGGCCGCCGTATCCGCGTCGCGATCTCGACGACCTACTGGCCGCTCATCTGGCCGTCTCCCGAGCCGGTGACGCTGACGTTGCATGCGGGCCGGAGCGCGCTGGCGCTGCCCGTGCGCCCGCCGCGCAAGGAAGACGCGCAGGTGCGGTTCAAGCCGGCGGAGGCGGCGGAGCCGTTCAGGCGCACGGTGCTCGAGCCGGGAGGCCGCAACCGTGTGGTCCGCGCCGACCTGGGGAAGAACGAGACCGTGGTCGAGATCACCGACTCGAGCGGGCGCAGCCGCTACGACGACATCGACCTCGTGGCGGAGGCCCGCTCGACGGAGCGGTACCGCATCGTCGACGGCGATCCGTTGTCGTGCGCGGCGGAAGTGACGTGGACCTGGCTTTTCGAGCGCGGCGGCTGGAAGATACGCACGGAGGTGCGGACGCGGGTCGCCTGCACCAGGCGTGACTTCGTCGTGACGGCGCGGCTCGAAGGCTACGAGAGCGAGCGGCGCGTGTTCGAGCGCGATTTCGAGGAGCGGATCCCGCGCAATGGAAACTGATCTGGTGAAACAGGGCTATTTGTAATGCCGTTCCATCATTTGCCTGATCTTCGCAGACAGACTGTCCATGGTGAAAGGCTTGCTGATGAGCTCCATGCCTTTATCCAGGATTTCGTCGCTCGCGGCGGTTTCGGCATACCCTGTCATGAACAGTACCTTGAGATGCGGACGTTTGATACGCCCGGCATCAGCCACTTGCCTGCCATCGACATCGGGCAGTCCGATGTCGGTGATAAGAAGATCGATCCGCTGGGACGATTGCAGGATACGCACGGCCGAAGGGCCGTCGGTGGCCTCCAGCGCGCGGAAGCCGAGGTCGCCCAGCACTTCGGCGACGAGCAGGCGTACAACATCCTCGTCTTCGACAACCAGCACCACTTCGCCGGCGGCCAGCTGTGAATCACCGTCGGTGGGCGCCGCACTCACCAGAGGATCAAGGTCGCCGATAAAGCGCGGCAGGCTGATTTCCACCGCCGTGCCGATCCCGACCTTACTCTCGATTCGCACCCCGCCGTTTGATTGACGCACGAATCCGTAGATCATGGAAAGTCCGAGTCCCGTTCCCTGGCCGATGGGCTTGGTCGTGTAGAAAGGGTCGAACGCGCGACTCTGCACTTCGGCCGGCATCCCCATGCCGGTGTCTCTTACCGTAATGCAAACATAGTCGCCTGCTTTCACATCGCGCAGTGCCGCCTCGGTCGCATTGAGCACCTTGTTACAGGTAGTAATGGTCAGGGTCCCGCCGTGCGCCATGGCGTCCCGGGCATTGATGGCGAGATTGAGCAATGCGTTCTCCAGCTGATTCGCATCGCATCGAATCAACCAAAGGTCGTCCGCTGCCTGGATGGTCATCTTGATGCCCTCGCCGATCGAACGCCGCAGCAGTTCCTCGGTCGAGGCAATCAAATCATTCGGAGCCAGCGGGCGCGGATCCACGGGCTGGCGGCGAGAGAACGCGAGCAACCGGTGCGTGAGCGACGAGGCGCGCTCCGCGGAAGTCAGAGCGGCTTTTAGAAAGCGGCTGGTCTCGTTGATACGGCCTTCGGTCACGCGTTTCTGCACCATGTCCAGGGCGCCGATAATTCCCTGGAGAAGGTTGTTGAAGTCATGCGCTATTCCGCCGGTAAGCTGGCCGATCGCCTCCATCTTCTGGCTTTGGCGCAGCGCTTCCTCGGCCTCCATGAGGCGCGCCGTTCGCTCCTCGACGCGCTGTTCGAGCGTCGTATTCAACGTCGCAAGGGCATCCGACGCAGCGCGCCGGTCGGTGGTGTCGCGAAAGATCGCCGTGACAAAAACACGCGAGTCAGTCTGCCAGCGAGAAAGAGACACTTCAAAATAGCCGAGTGCGCCGTCCTGGCGCTGCGTAACCAGTTCGACCGGGCCGGGCGCCGCGCTGCCCTTGAGGACTGCGCGCCAGGCATCCGACCACGCGGTTTGCCCGGCGAAAAGCAGCGCGGCGTTAGTGCCGACGAGTTGCTTTTGCACGTGGGCGAACTGAGCGATAGCCGAGGGATTGGCCTGGCGAATCACACCGTCGCTATCGAGCGTCAGGATAGAGTCAGGCGCGCTCGCGACAACCGCGTCGTAGCGCGCGTTCTGGCGGTCCCGCAGAAACCGTTCGCGCCGCGTCGCCATCGTCACGTCGGCGATATGAACCAGGCAGGCGGCGTCCGCGCGGTCACCCACCGCGGACACCGTGACATCATGCAGGAGCGTGCGTCCCGCGCGCGTCCTCAGCGGCAGCAGTGTCGGGTGCAATACGTGGGTGAGCAGGGTGGAAGCGCCTGAAGCAAGCGCGCTGCCGATCGCCGCAGCGAGAAGCGCCAGGTTGGCTTCCGGGAAGACTTGCTCGAGCGTCTTGCCGTGTACGTCGCCCGCGTGATACCCGCTCGCCGTCGCCATCCAGGTATTCCACCTGACGATACGGCGTTGACGATCCAGAACAATCAGGCCGGCATCTATGGCATCGAGTAGTGTTTCATACGGCTGGACCAAGCTGACACCATTTCGATCAGTGTGGCGGCTACCCACCAGTACGCTGGATGAGTTCGCGCAGCAGCACCTGCAGGGTGTGGATGGAAGGCATGTCCAGCAGCATGGCTATGTAGCCCTCGATGTCGCGATGGCGGACAGTGAAATTGATGTAGACCAGCATCACCGTATCGCCGGGCGCAGGCGGCGGTTCGAGGTTGAAAAATACCGAGCTATCGCCATGCAGAATCTCGGGCAACGATATTTTCAGGCTGCGCTGCAGCTGGTTGGCAATGGTAGCCAGGCAACCGTTGAGGATGACATTGCCGGTTTCTGCCAGCGCTTCCTGCTCCAGCTCGATGATCTCCTCGATAGACAGGTCGCCGCCGACAATGGCGCGCACCAGTTCCAGGCTCTTGGCCTCGGGAAAAATGAGCAGGGCGCGGCCGGTGATATCGCCCTCGAAAACCTGGTGCACCGCCACCAGATTTGTGGATGCGCGCTCGCCCAGCGTGCGTATTGCTTCATCGCGGGTGACTAACGTTACCGCGGGCACCGTCAGGGTAACTTCCTGCCGAACCATTTCAGCCAGGCTCGTCGCCGCCTGGCTGATACCGAGGTTTACAATCTCTGTGAGGGCATCTAATTCGAACTCGTCCAGGATATTGGGGGACGCATTGCTCACGGATGGTCTTTCCGCAACGCTTTCTCCGCCACGTTCAGAAACTCGGCGAGCGCCTGCTCGGTGAGCGGCTTCGGCAAAAATGTTGCGCCGACCGCGGCGGCTCGATTGAGCACTTCCTGCTGGCGATTCGCGGAGATGATGGCGACCGGCATATTCGGTTTCACCCGGCGCAACTCGGCAGCCAGCTCGAGCCCGCTACGCCCCGGCATGTTGAAATCGATCAGCGCCAGATCCGGCGCCGCGTCGACAACAGCCTTCAACGCCTCGTCAGCCGCGGCCGCCTCGACGCGTGGCCAGTCGCACCGCAAGGCGTTCAGCAGCTTGTTCACGGCCATGCGTGCGAGCTTGCTATCGTCAACTATGAGAACTGTGTACGCCATGTAATCTGGTTGACTTGAAACGACCATTGGGAGTGAGCAGCACGTATTCTACCTGTGGGGGCCAGGGCTGGCGAATCTAGCCGCGCTGCGCTTGCACCAGCGGCGCCAGGTATTTCAGCAAGAACTCGCTCGCCGGGGAACCAGTGAGCACCGGTCGGTGTGCCAGCAGAATCTGCACAACGGCCGTGTGCATCATGGTGCAGGAACTCCAGTCTACGCGTGCCTCCGGATTGGGCAGAAGGTATTGCTGCAGCGCCTCTGCATCCTCGAGGGGGCAGGTATCCTCGAGGACGATGTTGCCGTTTGCTGCCAACCGGACTGTCATCGAAATAACTCCCCGAGATCGAGCAGCAACAGGACACTGCCGTCGCCGAGCATGGTAGAGCCCGCGATACCCCGCGTACCGGCCAACAGGCCCTCGAGGGGTTTGAGCATGACTTCCATGCGTTCGCCAATACGGTCCACGCGCAAGGCGCCGAGACTGCCATTCACTCTGGCGAGCACGATCGTTGCGTCGGTTTGCTGATGCGCCGTCGGCGGCAGATCCAGCGCTTCTCTCAGTTCGATGAGCGGGACCGTCTGATCGCGCACGACGATAGCCTGCGCAGCGCCCACGGCGACGATTCTGTCCGCGGCTACCCGCAGCGTTTCAACCACGACGTCGAGCGCGATGCCGAAAGCCTGTTCACCGGCCGCCACCAGCATTACGCGGGTCATCATCACGCTGAAGGGGAGGGTGAGGCGTATGGTTGTGCCTGCGCGTGGCCGGCTGGTGATATCGACCCGACCCCCGACCCCTTCTACCGCGGTGCGCACGCTGTCCAGGCCGACGCCGCGTCCTGACAAACCGGTAACCTGTCTCGCCGTCGAGAAGCCGGGTGCGAACATCAGGTGGAGCACATCACGCTCGCCCATCGCCGCCAGCTCCTCCGCGGTAACGAGCCCGCGGCTCAGAGCGACCTCGCGCACGCGATCGGTGTCGACGCCGCCGCCGTCGTCGCTGACCTCGACGACGATATGCTCTTGCTCGCGCATGGCGCGCAGGCCGATGGAGGCGACCGCCGGTTTGCCGAGCGCTGCACGCGAGGCGGCATCCTCCACCCCGTGGTCTATTGCGTTGCGCAGCACATGCAGAAGCGGCTCGAACAGCATTTCGACGATAGCCTTGTCCGCTTCCGTGTCTCCGCCTTCGAGCACCAGCTCAGCGGGCCTGCCCAGCTCTGCAGCGGCTTCCCGCAGGAGGCGCGGGAAGCGCTGAAATACGGCTCGCAGCGGGCGCACTCGCAGGGCGAGCACAGTTTGCTGCAGTTCAGTGACGAGACGATCGAGCAGCGCATGCCGTTCCTTGAGCATGGCGGCGAGCACGTTGTCGCCTTCCTGGGCAAGCTTCGCCGTGTGTCCTATGGCGTTCTTCGCCACCGTCAATTCACCCGTGAGATTGACCAGCGCATCCACGCGCGCCGCATCTATTCTCATGGTCGTGGCGGTAGTGCCCTGGGGCGCCGCAGGCGCAATGGCAGCCGGAGCCGGCAGCATCGCATGCAGTGCTGATTGGAGAGCGGCGCGCAACAAATCGGGCGTCTTTTGCGCCAAACTCTCTTCAAGCCCGCGCGCGACGCGATCCGCATCAGCGCGACGGCCGGCATGCCGCAGCACATTGGCGGCGGCGACGCCCGCCGCTGCCATCCGACCGGGAACGATGTCTCCGTCGTCACCGATGACGGCAAGCTGCGCCTCCAGCAGCCCGCGCGCCGGGTCCGAGAGCTGACGCCGATCCGGGATGCCTGGCGCAGGGTGGAGCTGCCGCAGGTCGCAATAATCGACGATGTCACCCAATGCTGCCGCCACGTCCGCCATTGCCAGTCGAGTCAGGGCGGTCAGAACGACGTTGCATGCAAACGGGTCGAGCTCCTCGAGCGCTGGCCAGGGGAGTGCAGGGCTGATCTCCAGCGCCAGCAGATCCGGCAAAGCTGCCATGCGGGCCACCGGGTCCACGCCGGCAAAGAAGCAATCCGCGTCGGGCGCATAGCGGATTGCAGTGCATCCATCTTGTGCGATGTCCTTGTGCCTGGCCAGCAACGCCTGCGCCCAATCGTCCGGCGTCGGCGCGGTGCCCGGGTGCGTGGGTGCGGGCGCGGCGTTACCCGCCCCGCCGAAGCGCGCTACCAACTCGTGAGCCTGGGCATCCGCGCCGCTGGGGAGCGCGCCGGTGGCTTCGATGGTATCCAGCCACCGGACGATTTGATCGACGCATCCGAGACACTCACTGACGAACTGCGACGTTATGGCGCGGCTGCCGGAACGCGCCCCCACCAGTACCTCTTCCGCCGCATGAATCGCGTGGGCCATCGCGGTGAAATCAACGATGCCGGCGCCACCTTTCAACGTGTGGAACGCCCGTAAAACGGCGTCCAGCCGCGCCTTGTCTGCGGGCGACTTCTCCAGTGCCAGCAGCTCCGCCGTCGCCTGCTCAATGTGTTCGCGCGATTCAAGCAGGAATTGTTCGAGGAACTCGTTCACGCCGGCGCTCCGCTGAGCATCGCGGCATAAGCCACGAGCTGCTCGGGGCTTACCGGCTTTACCAGATAGAAATTGGCGCCCGCCACGCGCGCCGCCTCGAAGTCCTGTGGGCCCGACTCCGTGCTGACAACCAGAGCGGGTGTCCCCGCCAGCGGCAGCGCCTGATGGCGCAACGTGCCGAGAAAGGTGAGTCCATCCATCTGCGGCATGTTGACGTCGACGATAAGCAGATGGGCGGGCGCGGTCAGCAGCTTCTCCAGCGCCTCCAGCCCGTTCAACGCTTCGTCCACGACGAACCCGGCGCGCTCCAGCGTATCGCGATAGTACATACGCATCAATGCAGCATCATCGACCACCAGCACGCGCTTCCCGTTCGTCTCACCCATGCGTGCCCCCCAGCGGCCGTTGATACACGATGGCGTCGTCAAAGCGGCGCACGTCGAACAGCGGCGTTATCCGGCTCATCGATTCGGCATGGCCGAGGCAGATATAACCGCCGGGTGCGAGATTCTCGAAGAGGTTCTCGGCGGCAAGTCGCCTCGATGTGTCGTCGAAATAGATAAGGACATTGCGGCAGAATATGACATCGAAGCGGCCGTGCGGCCGGGTTTCGGTGGATTCGACGATGTTTACCTGTGTGAACCGCACGGAATCGCGCAGATCGTTCAGAATCAGCCAATTCTCGTCGTCAAGGGCGGTAAAGTATTTTTCGACGAGCGCCGCCGGAAGGCGCGTCAGCGCACGCTTGCCAAATACCCCCGCGCGCGCCTTTTCCAGAACGTCGGTATCGATGTCCGAGCCCACGATCTCGACTTCATACTGATCGACTAACGGCCAGTTTTCCAGCAACCAGATCGCGACGGAGTACGGCTCTTCACCGGTCGAGCACGGTATCGACCAGATGCGAATCGCATGCCCGCTGCCTTTCATACGCACTCTTTCGGCGAGTATATCCGTGGTCAGGCAGCGCAGCTGATGGTCTTCGCGATAGAAATACGTTTCATTGACGGTGAAGGCATTGATGAATTGCTCGATTTCCCCGTCCATGTCGACGCGCAGGCGCGCAAAGTAGCCGGCGAACGTCGGCGCGCCGGTGGCGGTCATGCGTTCAATCACCCGGCGCTCGACGTAATAACGTTTTTCCTCGGTGAAGACGATGCCGGTACGGCGGTAAAGGAACTCGCACAGGCGACGAAATTCCTCCTCACTCAGTGCCGCAAACTCAGGCACGTTTCTGCGGGGATTGCGACCCGATCCGCTCAGCTGCTGCCTTTATCGAGAACGAGAGGAACGGTGTCGCGCGAAAGCGTTCGCCGCAGCGAGCCAATGCGGGCAGCGCGTCCGGTCCGCCGATTTCCGCCAGGACGTCGATAGCGGAAGCACAGACGTTTGCTTCCTGCTCGGCATCGATGAGCTCACAGAGCAAACGCGCTGCTTCTTCGCCCGGCAGATTGCGTACGAGCTCACACGTGAGCAGGCGCACATCCGCATCCGCATCGCGCAGTAATTGCGCCACATAGGGCCAGACGACGTTCTGCATGGCCTGTAGCGCATCCAACGTCGCGGTGCGCAGTGCGGCATCATCGGAGCGCAGCAGAGGGAGTATCAGCTCGACACTCTCCGTCGTCGCGATGCGCGCGAGGCTCGTGAACATGGCTTCACGTACTCGCGGGTTGCTCTCGCCCGGTAACGCGAGCCCCAATGCCCTGGCGCCGCCCGGGAGGTCGGCCGCAGCGCGTGCAGCCGCCCAGCGCTCGTCAACCGTGCCATGGGCGAGCGCCGTCAAATTCGCATCGGGCCCGGATGCAGCAGGCGAAGCGGCGGGTTTACGAATGAGCGGCATGGGCTGGCAGTAGTTGTTGCAGACGTCGCGCTATATCGGGCAACGGCTCGACCCAGTCGGCACCACCTGCGCGTACGAGCTCGCCGGGCATGCCCCACACGACGGCCGTCTCTTCCGCTTCGGCGATGGTCTTGCCCCCTTGGGCGCGGAGTTGCGCCATGGCCTGCGCCCCGTCATCCCCCATCCCCGTCATCAGCACGCCGACCAGCTGGCCCGCCGGCAACTGTTTCATGGCGGATTTGACCAGACGGTCGGTACTGGGATGCCATGGGTAGTCTGCCTGCGCGGGCGCTGCCTGAGCGACCAGACCGCCGGGCCTGCGCGACACTATCAGGTCGGCGTCGCCGCGACCGATATAGGCGCAGCCCGGTGCCAGCGCGACGGGGCTGCGCACCTCCAGCACCTGGAGAGCGCAAATGCCGTCGAGACGGCGCGCCAGAGCACCGGTGAAACTTTGCGGCATGTGCTGTGCCACCAGGATGGGCCAGGGAAAGCTGGCGGGCAGGGCGGTGAGCAGTGCTTCCAGCGCGGGCGGCCCGCCGGTGGAAGTGCCGACGATCACCAGGCCCGCGCCTGTCGCCCGATCGGGAGCGCTTGCCGGTCGCGGGATTGCGCCAGGCAAACGCGGGCGCCGCACCCCGCCGGCGATGCGGTGCCGCACCTTCTCTTTCAACCGCCTGCTGCCCTTGAGTTTGGCAGTGGCCGCGGCACGGATTTTTTCGATGAGCTGCGGGCCAAACGCATCCATGTGCAGCGAGACTGCGCCTCCAGGCTTCGGTACAAAATCCACCGCACCCAGACGCAGCGCTTCCAGCGTCGCGTCCGCCCCTTCCGCAGTCAGCGATGACACCATAACCACGGGGCAGGGCCGTTCGACCATGATGCGGTCGAGGCATTCGATGCCGTTCATGCCCGGCATCTGCACGTCGAGCGTGACGACCTGTGGTTTGAAGCTTTCGAGCTCGTCCAGCGCTTCCAGTCCGTTTCTTGCAAAGCGCACCTCGAAGCCGCGCTCCTGAGCGAGCACGCTGCCGAACAGCTTGCGCACCAGCGCCGAATCATCGACCACGAGAACTTTGATCACACATTAGCCTGCGCGGTCTCCGCCTGGAACGAATCGAGCAGCCGTCGTTCCGCCCGGCTCAGCAGTTCGGGCGGATCGAGCAACAGCACGATGCGTCCGCTGTGCGGGAGGTTGATGACGCCACGCACCAGCTTGGCGATTTCATCTGTCAGCTGGGGAGCGGATTCGACCGCGTCGGCACGGACGCGCAGGACGTCCGAGACGCTATCGACGATCAACCCGGCCCGATGCCGTTCGGTTCGTACCACGACGAGGCGGCGGCCTTTTCCCTCTGCGCGCACCGGCATGTCAAAACGGCGCCGCTGGTCGATCACCGGCAGCACGGCGCCGCGCAGGTTGACGACGCCTTCCATGAATCTCGGTGTCTTTGGCAGGCGCGTGATCTGCGCGGGAACCTGCGCTACTTCTTCGACGCTATCCACCGGCAGAGCGTACTCGTCGTTGCCCAGGCGAAATACCAGCAGGTTCACCGCATCGTATCGGGTTTCATCGGCTGCGACAGACTGCGCGCCGTGCTCGCCGCGCTGCGCGCTCAATCTCTGCATGACGTCCTCCCGGAACAACTGCTCTGGTGCAAGTATCGAAATCAATCTCCGCCCGGCTTCGGCGCGGTATATGGCTTTTATCCGCGATTCTCCGCCGCTGCGCGCAGCCAGGACCGGCGGTATCGTATCGATGAGTTCGGGACGCGCGGCGACGATGGCACGCGCCCGATCCGCCACCAGACCGACCTGGGCGCCGGCGATGTTCATGACGACTACTTTCTCGCGCGCGTCGGCCGCCGCCGCCACCGGAAATCCAAGCAAACCGCGCAAAGACAGCAGCGGCAGCAGCGCCCCACGCAGCGCGGTCATGCCGAGCACCAGCGCTTCCGCCCGGGGTACCGCAGTACGCGTCGCCGGCGCAGGTAGTACCTCCTGCACGGCCTCCAGATTCAAGGCAAATTCCTGCCCCGCTACTTCGAACGTGACCAGCATCTCGGCCTTCGCGTTTTCGGCTGCGACGCGTTCGACAGTGGTAGCCCGGTTTACGGTGCGGCTCTGACGCGCAGGGCGTGCGCGCCGGGCGAATGCGGCATCGAGCAGACCTGCAATGTCGAGAATCTTGCTCGCGGGCCCATCGGCGCGTGCCTGAAAGACGCCGATTGCCCGTTCGCCGGCATCCGCGCCCAGCTGCGCTTGTCGGGAGTCCACCTTGTCGGCGGCAATTTCGACGAGCGCGTCCACGACGTCGACGACGAGTCCGACGCGATTGCCGGTATCCAGCACGATGGCGCGCGCCGTCGGCCCGGCCGTCCCTTCCGCCATGCCGAGCAGTGCGCGCAAGCTGACGACCGGCAGCACGACCCCCCGCAGATTCGCTATGCCCAGCAGCGCCTTCGGGCTTTGCGGGACGTGAGCAGCGGGTGGGACCCGGATGATTTCCGCGACATCCTCCGCGCGTACGGCATAGGACTGCTCGCGCACCCGGAACGTCAAAAAACGAACAGGCATCGCGGCTTCGGTTTGCGCGCCTGGCTCAGGCATTGTGCCGTTTCAGTTCATCGGCGAGAGAGCCGATTTCCTCGATGGCGGCGGCGAGATCCTCGGCGCCGCGCGCCTGCTCGGCGGCGGCGGTTGCGGCCTGGCGCGATGCGCCACTTGCTTCTTCGGCCGCGCTCGCGATCTGGCGTGCGCCGGTAGCCGCTTCGGCGACTGCCGCCAGAATATCATCCGCGCCTTGAATGATCGTTTTGCAGGCCTTGCCGAGAACGTCGACCTCGCTCCCCAGCTTACGCAGCGACAGGGTCACGCTGCGGTTGTTTTGAACTTCGAGGTCCGCGGAAATAGTGATCTGATCGAGGTCGCTCTTCAGAAGCGCGATCTGGTCGAGAATGCCGAGCACGGTGTCTTTCGCGCGCTCGATGTTGTCCGCGGCCTCGCGGGCGAGAGTGCGAATGTCGTTCGACACTACCGCGAAGCCGCGTCCGGCCTCGCCGCTGCGAGCCGCTTCGACCGAGCCGCTCACCGCCAGCATGCTGGTTTGTACCGTGATCAGCGCGATCGCGTTCACGATTTTGTCGATCTTGCGGCCGACCACCTCCAGGCGGCCGACGACGACGATGCTTGCGCGGGTGCCCTCCAGCGCGGTGGTGACGCCCGCGACCAGGCGCTCAACCGCCGCGTCGCTCGACTTGAGCTCGGTCTCCAACGTCCGTACGCGTTCATCCGCGGCCTTGCCGTTTTGCTGGCTCTGCCTGGTACTCTTCTCGATCTGCATCAGCGCGGCGGATGTCTGATGCGTAGCGGAAGCCTGGAGCTGGGCGGCCTTGTTGATTTGCTCAAGGGCCGTGCTGATCTCGCTGGCCGCGCTCGATAGCTCCTGTATCGTTGCCGACAATTCCTCCGCAGACGAACCTATCTGCTCGCTGGCCGAAGCGCGGCCCGCCTCGGTGCGCAACCGATCAGCCAATAGCGCGAGCGATTGCGCCGCGACGCGCGACTGATCGAGCGACTTGGCCTGCTGCTCTATTGCCGACTGTGCTTCGGTGGTGCCGGAGGATTGCTCATCGGCCGCGGCGGCGATTTGCGCCGCGCCTTTCTCCGCCTCCACGGCGGCCCGCTCCGATTCAATTGCCGCGGATACTATCGCCCTGCTGTCTTCGGCGATACGCACCATGTCGCCGCGCCTCGCATCCAACGCCGCGGTGACAGCCGCCGCGGCTTTCGCTTCGACGGTGGCAGTGTCCGACGCTTTCCTGAGCGCTTCCACTATGTCGCGTACATCCGTCTGCATCGAATCGGCCAGCCGCTGTACTTCCTGCGCGCTCCTGTCCGAGGTTTCGGCCAGCGTTCGCACTTCGTCGGCCACTACCGCGAAACCCCGTCCCTGATCGCCGGCGCGCGCGGCTTCGATCGCGGCGTTCAATGCCAGCAGGTTGGTTTGGTCTGAAATGCGGCTCACCGTCTGGGTAATTTCGCCAATATCCTTGGCGCGCCGCTCGAGCTCGGAAATAACACGAACACTCGCCAGGTGACGCTCCGCGCTCCGCTCTATGGCGCGCACCGACGCGGCGATCTGTGCGCTCGTCTCCGCCAACGTAGCTGATGCCGTTTCCGAGCGTCGTCCGATGGAGTCCGCTTCCGCTCTTCCAGTGCCGAGATTGGCAACGATGCGCTTGATTGCAGCCGATTGCTCCTGAGCCGCGCTGGCCGCCTCCTCTGCGCCGCTCGCGATCTGCGCCATGGAGCGCCCCAGCTCGGCGCTCGCCGCAGACGCTTCTGTCAGGCCGCTTGCCAGCTGTTCTGTCGCCGCGGCGACGCGCTCCGCGATGGTTTGGTTGCGCGGCGCGGCTGTTGGCTTGTGCAAATTCGCGCTGATGTCTGCAATCGGCCTGGCAGCGGGCGTCCGCCCGTTGCCCTTCGCGGGCGCGAGCGGTGCAGCAATGCCGCCGATACCTGGCTTCGCGCGATCCGCGGCGATCTTGGATTTCTTGACTAGGGCCATAGGTAGCCTGGGAGGTTGAAGCGATGGAGTGTGTCGGGCAGCTGCACAGGCAGTGCGCCCGAGCGCTGCGGCGCGATCCGCCAACGGCGATAGTATATCGGTTAGGTAGCCCGGCCCACGTAGGATTACGCCTACGCGCGCTGCCTCGGCGCGCGTAGTCAAGTTTGGTATGCTGGCCCAATATGATCGGATGGCTCGGCGCTGGACGAATGGCGGTCGCGATGATCTTCGGAGCAGCGGGTGATATGGCCGCAGGCGGCGGTTGATGAGTGCCCATTTGGAAGACTCACACGACTTGCCGGCTGAAGCTCGGGCCGCCCTGGAGACGATGCGGGAGACGCTGTGCGCAGCCCAGAAGATGGATGCATTGGGACAACTCGCCGGTGGCATCGGGCACGAGTTCAATAACCTGATGCAAGGCGTCGTCGCCTCATTGGAGCTGACGCGAAGATTGATCGCTGCGGGCCGCGCGGCGGAAACGGAAAAATTCGTAGGCAAAGCGATTGCGTCTGCCCAGCGCGCGGCGGCCCTCAACCTTCGAGTGACGGCGCTTTCGCGTCGTCAGCCATCGGATCCCCAACCGGTGGCGATTGATGCTCTGATTGGCGGGATGCAGGACGTGTTGCAATCAGCGATGGGTAGCATGGTCAAGCTCGAATTCGCGGTCGCACCCGGCCTTTGGAAAGTTCACTGCGACGCCAACCAGGCAGAGAGTGCGATCATCAACCTCGTCTTGAACGCGCGTGACGCAGTGAAACCTGCCTCTACGATCACGATTGAAGCAGGCAACGTCGATATCGGCGCCCGGGACGTGGCACTATTCCCCAACATGCGAGCGGGGCTCTACGTGCGTATGGCGGTAACAGACTGCGGTGCCGGCATGAATCAGGATTTGATCGATCGCGCGTTCGACGCCTTCGTCACGACCAAGCAGCCGGGTCGGGGCATGGGGCTGGGCCTTACCATGGTCAGGCGCTTCGCACGCAAAAACGGCGGGGACGCCACCATAGAGAGCGAAGTCGATCGCGGGACCACCGTCGCCGTGTACCTGCCGCGTTATGTCAGCGCCGCTGCATAGGCTGTCCACCGCGCTGCGAGCATAGACACGCGCCGGTCAGGCACGTAGGCCGACACCGACGGCCAAGTACGTTGTTGCTGATAGCAGGATGCCCGGCGCGGATTTATTCTTGCTGGCCCACTCATACGAGCAGCATTCAACATGGCTTCCATGTCCATCCTCCGATACGCCATGCCCCGGCATCTGTGCCGGGCGAGGTGCCGGGAGCAGCTTGCACCCCGCTAGCGACGACACAGAAGAGCTTGCCCGCGAATTGCACCAGCGCGGAGAGCAGTTCAAGACGCTTCTGGACAGGGCGCCGCTCGGCGTGTACCTGATGGATGGTGACCTGCGCATTTGCGAGATCAATCCGATCGCACAGGCGATTTTTGGCGAAGCGACGGGAGACGTCATCGGCAGGGCGTTCACGGAAATTTTGCACATCTTGTGGCAGAAACCGTATGCCGAGAAACTCGAGCGGATATTCCGCAATACCTTGCAAACCGGCGATTCATACGTCGCCGCCGCGCGCAAAGAGTACCGGGTCGATCGTGAGCGCTTCGAAGTCTACGAATGGCGCGTCGATCGCATCGTGTTGCCTGACGGGCAGTACGGGCTGGTCTGCTATTTTCGCGACGTGGCCCAGCAGCTTGCCACGCGCGAAGCGCTGCATGAGACAGACCGTCGCAAGAACGAATTCCTGGCAACCCTCGCACATGAGTTGCGCAATCCGCTGGCACCTTTACGCAACGGCCTGAAATTAATGAAAGTGGCGACTGACGATCCCGTCGTGCTGGAGCGGGCGCGGGCGATGATGGAACGGCAGCTCGCTCACATGGTGCGGCTCATCGACGACTTGCTGGACGTCAGCCGTGTTACCCGCGACAAGATCGAGCTCCACAAGGAGCGCATTTCTCTCGAGAAAGTGATCCGACAGGCGGTCGAGACCAGTCGCCCGCTGATGGAATCGCGCGGAAACGCCCTGACCACCAACGTTATCGGAACGCAGAGCATTGTGGACGGCGATGCGATTCGGCTCACCCAGGTGTTCGGCAACCTGCTTAACAATGCGACGAAATACAGCGAACCCGGTGGACACATCGTCCTAGATCTTGCGCGCGAGGGAAATGAGGCGGTGGTGCGCGTGCGCGACCATGGATGCGGCATTCCGCCCGAGATGCTATCCAAGGTCTTCGATTTGTTCGTTCAGGTCGAGCACCCCCTCGAACACTCCCGAGGGGGGCTGGGGATAGGCCTCTCCCTGGTGCGGCGATTGATCGAAATGCACGGTGGGGCGGTCGAAGCACGCAGTGACGGTCCGGGGGCCGGTAGCGAGTTCATTGTGCGTCTACCGATCAGTCTGTCCGAAATGCCCACACCGCAGGGACCGCGCAACATTGGCATATCTGCCAACTCCGCGCGCCGTCGAGTTTTGATTGCCGATGACAATGAGGACGCCTTGGAGAGCCTGGCGGTGGTGCTGCGCTTCATGGGGCATGAGACCGCCACGGCACGCGACGGATTGGCGGCGCTGGAGGTGGCCCAGTCGTTTCTCCCTGAACTCATTCTGTTGGACATCGGGATGCCTGGACTCAACGGCTACGAAACCGCTGCTCGAATCAGAGAGCAACCATGGGGTAGGGGAGTTCGGCTGGTGGCCCTCACCGGATGGGGCCAGGATGCCGACCGCAAGCGTTCCGACGAGGCGGGTTTCGATCTGCATATGGTTAAGCCGATCGACCCGGCCGTAATCGAGCGGCTGTTGGCTGAACTCCCGTCGTCGTAGTCGCAGGAGTCAGTCCTGGAATAGCGCTCATCCGTGCGCGTCCAAGAGCTGCATGGGCAACCCCACAGGGCGGTAGTACCCTTCCAGCCGGCGGGCTGCCTCCTCCCCACGCTTGCCGCATGGTTTTGCAAATGTCGCGCGTGTTACATACAATCGTTTCAGGCCAAAGACTCAGCGGTACCGATCTGAATGGAGCAGTGCTACATCGTCGATGCGGCAAAAGCGCCGTGGAAACGCAGTTCCACCGAGGGCGTTACCTTTGCCTGCCAGGTGCTGCTGTCGGGCGAGGACGGCGGGCCGGAAGCCCTCCACTTCCGCTTCGACGATTGCCCGTCCGTGTACGCCCACATGCATCTCACGTCGCAGTTCCAGCTGCTTCTCGGCGGCTCGATGGACTTTCCGCGCGGCGTGAAGCACCTGGAAGCGCTCGCCATACACTATACCGACCACAACATGCCTTATGGCCCGTTCGCCGTGTCCGGCTGTCACGACATGCTCGTGCTGCATCCGAAGGCGGGCGGCATCATCTCCATGGCGAACCACGATGCACGGCGCCAGATCAATCTGAGCGGGCGCATATTCGCCACCCTGGCGTCGAGCTCGGACTGGCAGTCCTTGCCGGGCGCCGATCACTCCGCGTTCAAGCTCCTGATGCCGCCCGGTTACGGCCCCGCGGCCGTGGTCGTCAAGTCGCCCGCCCACGCGGCGCTTGCCATGCCGGCGGCGGAATTCGGGCGCTACGAGGTGGTGCTGGAAGGATCCGTGATCGCGGAAGGGCAGGAAATCGGGCCGCCGGGATTCCGCTACGTTCGGGGCGAAAGAGCGGCCGAGCCGCTCGTGACGGGGGACAACGGGGCGAGCGTCGCATTTCTGACCTTTGACCGCGATGTGCTCGAAGGTGGTATAACCGGCGAAGGGTTGTCGGTTGAGGCGGCTGAAGCGATGGCCAGGGCCATTTAGGAACGGCGTGACCGGTGACCGGTGACCGGTGACCAGTGACCGGAGTGTGATTTTGTTGAACGGCAGGAGGACGAAATGGATCAGAGCGAGCAAACGGCGGCACCCTTTCGCGTAGTGGTGTTTGCGGATTTCGTGTGCACCTACAGCTATCTCGCGGTCGAGCAGATCGATCGCCTGGCCCGCGAGTACGGCGTCCGGCCCCTGTGGCGCCCTCACTGGCTGCATCCCGAAACGCCGCTCGAAGGGACCCCCCGCGAACAGACTCCCGAGAGCATCGCCAAGCGCGAGCGTCTCCACGCCTGGGTCAAGGAGATGGCGCCCGAGCACTATCCGCGGATGCGCTTTCCGGAGAAGCGGCAATACAGCTTCCTCGCGTTCGAGGCGCTCGAATTCGCCTGCGATCGGCAACGCGATTTCGAATTCAAGACGGCTGTCTACGATCTGATGTGGACCGAGGAACGCGATATCGGGAAGCCCGAGACGCTCCTGGCCGCGGCCGAGCGCTCAGGACTCGACCCGGACGAGCTGAAGGAAGCCCTCGACGAGCGCTCCTATGCCGAGCGCGCGCTCGATGCCTGCAACCAGGCGCGCACGATCGGCATTACGAACACGCCGACCATCTTCCTTGGCAGAACGCGCATCAACGGCTGGCATTACTACGAGGTGCTCCAGTCGGTGATGGAGAAGCAGGGCATGCGGCCGCGCGAGACCGTGGCTGGCTAGGAAGCCAGGAATCACGGCGCAAGTTCGAATCCCGCCGGGCGCGCCCGGTGGGATGCATCTGGGCACTGGTGCGAGGCGGTCTCTTTAACGTAGCGCTCCATGGAACCGAGGAAAATCAGCCCCCCGGTTTGATGCCGGCGAGTGCGACCACTTTCTGCCACTTCGCAACGTCGCGCTCGAGGACCTTTCGGACGCGCTCCGGCGAGCCCCCGACGGTCTCCATGCCATTGGCCACCAAGCGCTCCTTCACGTCTGGTAATTGCACGATGCGCTCGATCTCACTGCTCCAGCGAGCGACGATGTCCTTGGGCAGCGTCTTCGGTCCCAGGACAGCGGCCCAGGTCACCGCTTCATAACCCGGGAGGGTGTCAGCCACGGTCGGGATATCGGGCAGGACGTTCGAGCGCCTGGCGGTAGTCACCGCGATGGCGCGTAAGCGGTTCGATTTAACGTGCGGAACCATCACCGACATGTTGCCGAACATGAGGTGAATCTGCCCGCCGAGCAGTTCGCTCAGTGCAGGACCAGTGCCCTTGTACGGAACGTGCGTCATTCTGGTGCCAGCCATCTGGTTGAATAGTTCGGGCGCGAGGTGAGTATCACCGCCAGTGCCGCCTGAGCCGTAGTTCAGTTTGCCGGAATTCGCTTTGTCATACGCAATCAGTTCCTTGATGCTCTTGATGGGAACCGACGGTTGAAGCACCACCAGGTTGCCCGCCTCACCGATCAGCGCGATCGGCGCCACGTCATTCACCGGGTCGTACGACAGCCGGTAGAGCGCCGCGTTTGCCGTGTAAGCGGCCGACACGATGATCATGGTGTAGCCGTCGGGGTCCGCCCTCACTGCAGTTTCGGTACCTATGGTGCCGCCCCCGCCGGCGCGGTTATCCACCACGACCGTTTTCCTGAAGGTCTCGGTGAGTTTTTGCGCGAGCATGCGCGCGACAACGTCGGAGGGCCCGCCGGGCGGGAACGGCACGATCAGCCGAATCGGCTTTGTCGGGTAGTTCTGCTGGGCATCTACGCCGCCCGCAGCGAGCAGCAGTGCCAGAATTGGAGTCGTCAGCCAGATTCGCATTGCGTTCTCATTTGAAGCTCCGGGTGGTTCCAAGCCACGCACTGTGCGCACCGGGACGATAGTATCACTCAGCTATAATGAGAAGCTCGAAATCACGATAGACCTATAGATAAAAGTTATGACGCTACCCACTCGAGAATGGGCAAATCGCATCGGCCGGCGCCTGAAGTTGCGCGATCTGCATATCTTGTCCGCCGTTGTCCACTTCGGGAGCATGGCAAAGGCGGCGGCGCATCTCGCTATGTCTCAACCCGCCGTGTCTGTGGCGGTCGCTAATCTGGAGGACGCCGTTCAAGTCCGTCTCCTCGATCGCGGCTCGCGGGGCATCGAGCCCACGATCTATGCGCACACGCTGCTAAAGCGCGGCCATGTGGTGTTCGATGAACTGTGGCAGGGAATGAGAGACATCGAGTTCCTGGCGAACCCCACGGTGGGGGAAGTTCGGGTCGCATCTTCGGAGTTGTTCGCTGCCGGGTTGTTGCCGGCGGCCATCGCCAGACTATCGCGTCGGTATCCCAGGATCTGTGTGCGTGTGGTACAGGCCAACACGGCATCGCTGGAATTTCGAGAACTGCGAGAGCGCAATGTCGACCTTGTGCTGGCAAGAATGCACGAACCTCTCAGGGAAGAAGGCTTTGATATCGAAATTCTCTTCCACGATCGGCATTTCGTGGTTGTGGGGACGCGGAGCCGCTGGGCACGCCGACGTAAGGTAGCCCTCTCGGAATTGGTGGATGAGCCCTGGATCTTCCCTTCAACTCAGGTAGTCCGGGATCTGCTTATCGAGGCATTCAATACGCACGGATTGGAGGTTCCCAAGGAAAGGGTGAGCGCTGGTTCTATCCTGCTGCGCAACCATCTCCTCGCAACCGGACGCTTCCTTGATGTGCTTCCCGATTCCGTGCTGCGATACAACGCAAAGCAGTGGTCGCTCAAAGCGTTGCCGGTCGATTTGGGCGTCAAACCGCGGTCAATTGCGATCATCACGCTGAAGAATCGAAGCGTCAGTCCGGTAGTTCAGCTCTTCGTCGAGCATTTGCGGTTGGTTGCGAAGTCGATGTTTGCGACATCGGTAGTGTCCGGAACAATCGCCGTAAAATAAAATGGGGCTGCATAAGGCCACCCCAGAAGGTCTGGCGCGCCACTCATTGGCGAAGCTGGGCACTTCGCCCAGCTTTCTTTTTTCCATAAAGCCGATGGCGTCCGCCAGCCGCCGATGGCTGCCGCGGACGACCAGCTCGTTCCCGTCGAGCTTGATCTCGTCCACCAGCAGACGCAGGCAGGCTTTCCCCAAGCCTGACGCCGGGTCGGTGAAGCGGTTCTTGAGGCCTGCGCAGAACTTCATGAAACAAAGGAATCCAGAATGCCCATACAACTCAATGAAGAAAACGGCGGGAAGATTATCGTTGTTCGCGTCAGCGGGAAACTGGTAAAGGCGGATTACGAGCGATGGGTGCCCGAGTTCGAGCGCCTCGCCGGGAAGCACGAAAAGATCCGCTTGCTGTTTGATATGGTCGACTTCCACGGCTGGGATGCCGGCGCGGCGTGGGAGGACTTCAAGTTGGACGTCAAACACTTCGACGATTTCGAGCGGATTGCGATGGTCGGGGACGAGGAATGGCAGCAGGTCATGGCGACGGTCTTCAAGCCGTTCACGAAAGCGATGGTCCGCTATTTCGATCGCGCCAACGCCGCCGAGGCGCGGAACTGGCTGGTCCTCAAGTGACGGCTGGCGCAGGGACCACTGACGACAGTCGGTCGTGCTTCGTGCTTTGCAGCCCGGTCCGCCCTTCAGCGGCTACGATTTGGAGACACCTGATCGATTTCCGGTTGTGCATGCCGGAAATCGCAGCCTCGACTTCGGCGCTCGCGGCCCCCTTGCAGCGGACCGAGTACGGCGCTGTGGGGTTCCGGAATACGAGCCGAGCGCCTCGGACTCCGGTTGACTGATCACCGCTTGTCCAGCGCGACCTGGCTGGCCGTCGATTTCAGTATTTCAATCAGCCGCGCTGCAGCGGGAGGCAGGTAGCCGCCGCGACGATAGAACACGCCGTTGCGCCGTTTCCACTTGAGCTCCGTCACCGGCAAGCGCAGAAGCGGGAAACGCTGTGCCGTCTTTCGCATCATCAGGGACGAGGTCAATCCGAGCAGCGAGGTGGAGGCCACAGCATGATATCGCTGGAGACGTGAGGAAGTTTCGATCGCGACCCGGGGCGGCGGCAGACCTTGCTGCTCAAATGCTGCAAGCACCGCCTTCCACCACGCAGCGCTGCCGTCCAGGTTGGTGACCCATCTTTCCTGTACGAGATCGCGGAGCGTCAGCCGCTTGCGACGGGCCAAACGGTGCTTGGTAGACGCACACACGACGAACTCGTCATCGAGTAAATGCTCGTGGCCCAGATCATCCGGTATCGCGGGGGGAATCATGGTCACCGCGAGATCGAACTCGCCGTTACTCAGCGCCGGCAACAAAGTCCCGGGCTCCAGCACCGCGATTCGCAGTGTGACTTCGGGCGCTGCCTCAAGAAGAGCACTTTGGGCTGCGCCGACGATCTCTTCGTCAAGTCCCGGGATGACGCAGATGCGTACGTGGCCTGCAAGCCCTTGACCCAGCGCGCTCACCTCGCGCTTCAGATCATCTCGGGCGAGCCGCAGCCGCTGCACGTGCGATAACAAGGCGGTGCCGACGACTGTCAGCTCCACTCCTCTAGGCGTCCGTTTCACGAGCTTTGCCTTAGCTGAGTCCTCCAGCCGGCGCAGGCTCATGCTCAATGCGGGCTGACCTAACCCCAACGCTTCTGCCGCGCGCCCGAGATGCCCATGTTCCGCAATCACCGCGAAATATTCGATGTCACGCAGATCCATTCGATCAACCATATTGATGGGAGCATAATTCTCGGACAATTGTGTGCATCTAGCAAGACTGTCAGCATCGCGATGCATGGCAAACCAGAGAGCGGCCAGGACAGGATGAATCGCGCGATCGAGACCGGGGTCCTGATCGTCGGCGCGGGGCCGGTCGGCCTGACGCTCGCCATGGACCTCACTTGGCGTGGCGTGGAGGTCACCCTGGTCGAGCTTCGTCACGCCGGCGAGCCCCCGAGCGTCAAGTCCAATCATGTCTCGGCTCGCTCCATGGAAATCTTCCGCCGCCTCGGCGTTGCGAGGAAGGTGCGCGATGCCGGGCTTCCAGCGGACTATCCGAACGACGTGGTCTCCTGTACCACGGTGACCGGAATCGAGCTTTCACGCGTCACTATCCCGTCGCGAGCCGAGCGATACACCGCAGCCGAGGGGCCGGACACCCAGTGGCCAACGCCGGAACCGTCGCACCGGATCAATCAGATCTATCTCGAGCCGGTGCTGTTCGCGCACGCTGCATCCCAACCGTGCATCCGCATTCTCAACCGCACCGCAGTCGAGACTTTCACCCAGGACGAGCGCGGCGTCACCGCCGTTGCCTGCGATCTCGACAGCGGCCAGCGGATATCGATCGCCTGCTCCTATCTTGTGGGCTGCGACGGTGGCAAGTCGATCATCCGCAAGGCGATTGGCGCCAGGTTCACTGGCACGCCGGAAGTCCAGCGTGTGCAATCGACCTACATCCGTGCGCCTGAACTCATGAGTTTGCTTCCCGGAAAACGCGCTTGTACGTACCGCTCGCTCAATCCGCGCCGCTGCGCAAACACAATCGCCATCGACGGGCGCGAGACCTGGCTCATCCACAATCTCCTTTACGGCGGCGAACCCGAGTTCGATTCGATCGATCGCGACTGGGCGATCCGCGCGATTCTTGGCGTCGGACCGGACTTCCGCTACGAGGTGATCTCAAAGGAGGACTGGACCGGTCGTCGTCTCGTCGCCGACCGCTTTCGGGACCGGCGCGTCTTCATCTGCGGAGATGCGGCGCACCTGTGGACCCCCCAGGCCGGCTACGGCATGAACGCGGGAATAGCCGATGCTGCGAATCTATCCTGGCTGCTCGCAGCTACGCTCAAGCGCTGGGCGTCGCCCGCGATTCTCGACGCTTACGAGGCGGAGCGCCAGCCAATCACCGAGCAGGTGTCGCGCTTCGTCATGGACATGGCATTGACGATGATCAATCAGCGGCGTGCGATACCCACCGAGATCGAATGGCCCGGGAGCGTCGGTGAAGCCATGCGCGCCCGCATCAGCAAGGAGGCTTACGACCTCGATGTCCAACTAGCTTGCTGCGGCGGCCTCAATTTCGGCTACTTCTATGAGGACTCGCCGATCATCGCCTACGACGGCGAGCCGCAGCCCGTCTACACGATGGCCGATTTCACGCCGTCGTCGGTTCCCGGCTGTCGTGCACCCCATCTGTGGCTCGGTGATCACCGCTCGCTCTACGACGCGCTCGGTTCGGGCTACACCCTCATCCGCATCGATCCGACCGTGAACGTCTCGGCGGCGGTAGAGGCAGCCGCACGACGCAGCGTGCCGCTCGCCGTCCTGGACGTGGACGTGCCCGAAGCGCGGGACCTCTATGCGCGCAATCTCGTTCTCGTGCGTCCCGACCAGCACGTGGCGTGGCGCGGCGATATGGTACCGCCTGCTCCTCTGGATCTGATCGATCTCGTGCGCGGCGCCCGCATCATGCCGGCTCGCAAGGCGGGTGATTGCTCCGTCTCTAAGGTTGTTTCCGCGGCGAAAACGTTTTGAAATTTCCTATAGACGAGCGACATGGGAAGGAAAAAATGACACAGATATCGGGTCTCTTATGTGGTCTCTTGGCGCTGCTGATTGTGGAGAGTCCGGCTGCGCAAACGACTTACCCCGAAAAGCAGATCCGCGTGGTCGTTGGTTTCCCGCCCGGCGGTCAGCCGGACACCGTCGCGCGCCTGCTCGGCCAAAAACTCTCCGAAGCGTGGGGAAAGCCGGTGTTGATCGACAACGCTACTGGCGCCGCCGGCAATATCGGAGCGGACCGCGTCGCGAAAGCAGCGCCGGATGGCTATACGCTGGGAGTCCTGGCCGGGGGGCAGCTCGTCATCAATCCCAGCCTGTACAAGCTGGCGTATGACCCGGTGAAAGATTTCGCACCGGTGTCGCAGATTACTGTGCAGCCATCCATACTGGTCGTGCACAACGCCATGCCCGCGAAGAGCGTCAAGGAGTTGGTTGCCTTGGCCAAAGCGCAGCCCGGCGGGCTCACGTTCGCCTCCAGCGGCAGCGGTAGTGGCCAACACATAGCCGCTGAGTTGTTCAAGTCCGTAGCAGGGCTCGACATCCGGCACATCCCCTACAAAGGCGTGGTCTTGGCTATCCCAGACCTGCTGGGCGGGCGCGTCACGATGATGTTCAGCCCCATAGTGGTCGTGTTGCCCGTGGTGCGCGAAGGGAAGCTGCGCGCGCTCGCGGTGACCTCGTTGAGGCGCTCCTCGGCGGTCCCGGATTTGCCGACCATCGTCGAATCGGGCTTTCCGGGCTTTGAGTATACGGGGTGGTTCGGGTTGCTCGCGCCGGCAAGGACACCTGCGACGATCGTTGGCAAGCTGCATGTCGAAACCGTCAAGGCGCTCACGCTACCCGACCTGCGCGCGAAACTCGCCGATCTTGGTATGGAAGGAATCGGCAACTCGCCCGACGAGTTCGCTGCGTTCATCAAATCCGAGATCCCGAGATGGGCGAAGGTGATCAAGGACTCGAGGATAAAGCCGGATTAGTGCTCTCCTCGGTACGTGATCGTGCCTTGCGCCCGGTGCACAATGCTTTCCAGTCTCTAGTCCCCAGTCTCTGGTCCCTAGTTCGGCTGCAGGTCGATCGCTTTCACGACCTTCGCCCAGCGCGCGACTTCGCCGGCATACATCTTCGCGAACTCGTCGGGCGTGTTGCCGACCGCGTCGAGTCCCTGACCGAGCAGGAGCTTGCGCGTGTCCGGTTCGAGGAGAGAGCGGGCGATCGCCTCCTGCAGCTTGAGCGCGATGGCCTTGTCGGTGCCGGCGGGCGCGAACAAGGCGTACCAGTTGTCCACGCCGAAACCCGGCACGCCGGACTCCGCGACCGTTGGATATTCCGGCAAGGCGGGCGTGCGCTTCGCTCCGACAACGGCGAGGGCGCGCAGCTTGCCGCTCGTGAACATCGGCCGCGTCGAGATGACGCTCGCCACCGTGACCGCGATCCGTCCGGCCACGACGTCGGTAATGCTGGGCGCCGTACCCTTGTAGGGAACGTGCGTCATCTTGAGCCCGGTCATCTGGCAGAACATGGCCATGGTGAGGTGTTGCGCCGATCCCTGGCCGGATGACGAGTAGAACAGCTCGTTCGGGCGCGCCTTCGCAAAGGTGATCAATTCCTTGACGTTCTTCGCCGGCACCGACGGGTGCACGACCATGACGCCGGGCGAAATGACGGCGAGCGTGACGGGCAGGAGATCCTTCGTCGGGTCGTAGGAGAGCTTCATGATGCCCGGTATGACGCTGAGTCCCGCCGAGGTCATGAGGAGGGTGTAGCCATCGGGTGGCGCCTTGGCGACGATCTCCGCCGCGATTGCCCCGCCCGCGCCGGGACGGTTGTCCGCGATTACAGACTGCCCCCAAGCCTGCGAGAGCTTCTGCGCGATGAAGCGGCCGGTCGTGTCTACGCCGCCGCCGGGAGCGAGCGCGATCACCATCCGTATGGTCTTGGTGGGGTAGGCGGGCGCTTGCGCGTACGTTGCGCCGGCGGCGCAGGCGAGCAGTGCGCCGCAGACCCTGATAGCAAGTTTCTCCATGGTTTCCTCGATATATTGTTGTCGAGCGGCGCGAGTGCCACGGCCCGAGTATAGCGCGGGTGTCAGCGGCACACCGACAGACGGGCGAGACCGAAGCGGCCGATCATGGACCTCGAAGGCGTCCCATAAACATGTCCGCGTCACTCATCATTCGCTCTCTGGTTGCCGGCGCGATCGTCGTGATTCCGATTGCGGTGGGGCCGGGATCCGATGATGCGAAGCCGGGGTCTGCCGCATGGTCCCGCGGTAGCGAGGTGGTCGAGTCGGGCGGGGTTGCAACGGCACCGGGCCTGATCGCGGAACGCGTCGCCTCTTCCGGCGACAACGGGGGACTGCCGTTCGTGGTGGTCGACAAGGCCTACGAGCAACTCTACGTGTTCGACAGCCGGGGCGAACTGCAGGCGCTCCGCCCGGTGACGGGGGACGAAAGCGTCGAAACACTTCTCGCCGAAAACCGCATGGTCGTCTACGTCCTGCCGGAAACACCTCCCGCCGCCAACGTCTCCCCCGGCTACATCCGCTACGCCGCCAGGCAGCAGTAGAGTCCGGATCGTGCAAGGATCGTCGCGCCGGATGCGCGCGGCACTTGCGCGAATGCGGGTGCGAGTGCAGGATTCCCCAGGAGCTTTCGTGAAGAACCCGTATCAGGAATGAAGGATAGGGGCCCTGATGTAGGGGAGCATGAGGGGACGATCCCCTCATTCACGTACATGGAGACACCAGCGATATGTCCTACGACCTCGTAGTCAAGAACGGCACGGTGATCGACGGTTCCGGCATGCCCCGGTTCCGGGCGGACGTCGGCGTGCGCGGCGGCAGGATTGCGACGATAGGCCGCATCCGCGAAAGCGCGCGCGAGACGATAGATGCCGAGGGCCAGATCGTCTCCCCCGGGTTCGTGGACGGTCATACCCACATGGACGCGCAGGTGTTCTGGGACCCGATCGCCACGTCGTCCTGCTACCACGGGATCACCACGGTCGTGATGGGCAACTGCGGGTTCACGCTGGCACCGTGCGCCGAGAAGGACAAGCACCTCGTAGTCCGCAACCTGCAGCGCGCCGAGGATATTTCCGCCGCGGCGATGGAAGCCGGCATCAAGTGGGCATGGACGACTTATCCCGAGTTCCTGGAAACGATCGATGCGCTGCCCAAGGGCATCAACTACGCGGGCTACGTCGGGCATTCCGCGATCCGCACGTTCGTGATGGGCGAGCGCGCTTTCGACGGGCCCGCGACCGAGGACGATTTGAAGGCGATGGAGCACCACGTGCGCGACGCGATACGCGCGGGCGCCATGGGCTTCACCACCTCGCGCTCGCCGAGCCACGAGACGCCCGACGGCCGCCCGGTGGCGAGCCGCAAGGCCGAGTGGAGCGAAGTGCGCCGTCTCGTGGGCGCGATGGGCGAGCTGAGCGCCGGTCTCTTCGAGATCGCCGGCGAAGGCGTGGACCGCAAAGCGGGCGATCCGGGCGTGCGCGAGTGGCACACCCGCCTGCGCGATCTCGCCGTCGAGTCCGGACGGCCGGTCACCTTCGGCGTTTTCAGCCGGCGCGACTCGCCCGGGACCTGGAAGAAGTACCTCGATCTCCTCGACGAGACCGCGGCCGCGGGCGGACGCATGTTCGCGCAGGCCCATAGCCGGTCGCTCTCCGCGCTCCTCTCCTTCAGGACCCAGATGCCGTTCGACCGGCTGCCGCTGTGGAAGGAAATACGGAAGCTCCCGCTCGCGGAGCAGCGGCAGAAGTTGAGCGATCCGAGCCTCCGTCCCAAGCTCGTCGAGGCGTCGGAGGCGCGCGACGAGCGCCGGGCGCTCGGCACCGAGGCGCGGCAAGCCGACTACAACTGGCTCTACGTGTTCGACACCGTGGAGGGGCCGCACCGCTCGGTGGCCGCGGTCGCGCGCAGCCGCAACCAGCATCCGGCCGAGTGCATGATCGAGCTTGCGCTGGAAAAAAACTTCGACCTTTTCTTCCTCATGCCGGTCGCCAACGAGGACCAGGACATTGCGCTCGAGATCATGCGCCATCCACGCACGGTCACGACGTTCTCGGACTCGGGCGCGCACGTCTCGCAGCTCATGGATTCCTCGCTCCAGACGCACCTGTTGTACCACTGGGTGCGCACGAAGCAGGCGTTTACGCTGGAGCGGGCCGTGCACATGCTGACCCAGGTGCCGGCGACCCTCTGGGGTTTCCACGACCGCGGCCTGATCCGCGAGGGCATGGCTGCCGACCTGGTGGTGTTCGATCCCGACACGATCATGGCCGAGATGCCGGAAGTGGTGGACGATCTGCCAGCGGGCGCGCGCCGGCTCGTGCAGCGCACGCGCGGCGTCGCGGCGACGGTGGTCAACGGCGAGGTCCTGCTGCGCAACGGCAAGCACACCGGCGCGCTACCCGGGCAGCTGCTGCGCGGCCCGCTGGGGAGACGTGGTTAGTCACGCCTGACCCCTGACCCCCTGATCCCTGACGGGTGTGAAATGTTGACCTGTACCTTTGAATTGACGGCGCAGGAGCGCGTCATCCACGGCAAGCCGGCCGCGGAGGCTGTACGGGAGGAGATCGAGCGCATCCGTGCAAGGCGCGTGCTGCTGCTCACCACGCGATCGCTGGCGGAGGGACGCCTGGTTCGCGAGGTCAGCTCGGCGCTGGGCGATCGCTGCGTGGGCAAGTTCTCCGCGATCAGCGCTCACTCGCCGCGCGAAGCGGTGATCGCCGGCGCCGCGATCGCGCGCGAGACCGACGCGGACCACCTGCTGGCGGTCGGCGGCGGCTCGGTGGTCGACGCCACCAAGACCATGCAGATCGCGCTGTGGCGGGGCGTGCGCGATGTCGACGCGCTGTCCGCGCTCGCGGTGAAGCGTGGCACGGCGCCCCTGTCACCGCTCGACGGCGACCGGATACGCATGACGGCGGTAACGACGACGCTGTCCGCCGCCGAGTTCACCGCGGGCGCGGGAATCACCGACGTCCAGCGCAAGGTCAAGATGCATTTCCGCCATCCCTGGATGGTTCCCAGAACCGTGATACTCGACCCTGCGGCGACGCTGGAGACGCCGATGGAGCTGTTTCTCTCGACCGGCATGCGGGCCATGGATCACGCGGTCGAGCGCTGGTGCTCTATCCAGCCGCATCCGGTAGCCGAGGGACTGGCCCTGCAGGCGATGGGGATGCTCGCCGCCAGCATGCCAGCGGTAAAGGCGCGTCCCGAAGACCTCGAGCCGCGTCTCAATTGCCAGCTGGGGGCGTGGCTGACGATGATCGCTCCGGCCGCGCTCGTTCCGAACGGTGCGAGCCACGGCATCGGCTACATACTCGGCGGCTATGCGGGCGTGCCGCACGGTATCACCTCGTGCATCTCGCTCGCTGCTGCGCTGCAATGGAACGAGCCCGTCAATGCCGAGCGCCAGAAGGCCGTGGCCGAGAAGCTGGGCCGACCCGGCGCGCGAGCCTGCGACGTGATGCGGGATTTCGTCAAGTCGCTGGGTCTGCCCACCCGGCTCACCGACGTCGGGATAGGCGCGGACAGGATCCCGGAGCTGGCGCGGCAGTACGACGGCACCGGGCCGATATCGACCAATCCACGCCCGGTGCGGGGCGCGGGCGATCTCGAGGAAATCCTCAGGCTCGCGGTCTAGAGGTAGCCTAAACCGGATTTTTGCCACAGAGAACACAGAGGTCACAGAGGATGAAACCATTTCCCCTCTGTGTTCTCAAGTCTTCATAGCTGATCTTATTCTGGGGTGGCTGTAGACCTCGATTTACTACAGAGAACACAGAGGCCGATGGCGATACATCGGTATGAGACGCGCTTTGTTTTCTGTGTTCTCTGTGACCTCTGTGGCTGAATTGTTTTGAGACAGGTTCCAGGAAGGAGTGACGACATGGCCGACACACATCACGAACACAAGACACCCGCCGCAGTCGAGAAGCGCGCGGCCGCGCTTGAAGCTGCGCTGGATGCGCAGGGAATGAAGCCCGCCGCGCACATCGACGACTTTTCGCGCACCGTCGAGCAGGAATGGGTGCCGCAAAACGGCGCGCGGGTCGTGGCAAAGGCCTGGACCGATCCCGCCTTCCGGCGGCGCCTGCTGGAGAACGGCAAGAACGCCGTCGCCGAGCTGGGACTGACCATGCCCGTCCACCACCGGCATCTGGTGGTCCTGGAGAACACGCCGGCGGTGCACAACGTAATCGTCTGCACGCAATGTTCCTGCACCGCTTTCAGCATCATCGGGATGCCGCCGGACTGGTACAAGGATTTCGAGTACCGGGCCCGGGTGGTGCGCGAGTCCCGGACGGTGCTGCGCGAGATGGGCCTCGATCTCCCGCCGCAGATGGAAGTGCGGGTGTGGGATACGACCGCGGACACGCGCTACATGGTGCTCCCGCTACAGCCGCCCGAGACCGTCGGCTGGCCCGAAGAGAAGCTCGCGGGCATCGTCACCAAGGATTCGATGATCGGCGTTTCACGGCTTTAGCAGCATTGGTGACCGGTCACCGGTCACGGAGGCATTATGGATGGCATGCACGATCTCGGCGGCAAGCAGGGCTTCGGAAGAATCCGCTATTCGCCCAAGGCGCAGACCTACCACGCCCCCTGGGAGAAGCGCGTCAATGCCATGACGGGCCTGGCGGTGAAGCGCGGCATCATCAACATGGACGAGTACCGCCATGCGATCGAGCGCATGGAGCCGGTTCATTATGTCTCGGCCAGCTATTACGAGCGCTCCCTGACCGGCCTTGCCACGCTCTGCGTCGAGAAGGGGGTAGTCACGCAGCAGGAGCTGGAGCGCCTGGCGCAAGGGGCGTTCCCGCTCTCGCGGCCGAGCGCGCCGGGCCGGGGGAACGCGCCCGAGCGCGAGCGCTTCCGTCCCGGCGACCGCGTGCGGGTGAAGGAGGAGTTTGTCCCGGGCCACATCCGCATGCCCGGCTACATCCGCGGCAAGATCGGCGTGGTCGTGAGGGAGACTCCGGCCTACCCGTTTCCCGATGCCCACGCGCACGGCGTGGAGGCGGTGGACGAGCCGACCTACGACGTGCGCTTCCGCGCCGAGGACCTATGGCCCAACAACGCCGACCCCGCCTTCGTGCATGCCGGCGTGTTTCAGAGCTATCTGAA
>Ga0075418_10000556_pt1 | contig 40027 bp, 64 predicted proteins | sample SoiMetdeltSBSDD2_FD_81776 | JGI IMG/M metagenome (GOLD analysis project Ga0075418, IMG submission 81776) | Bulk soil microbial communities from a Populus tree surrounding site in Tennessee, USA - Soil MetaG P. deltoides SBSDD2 | ecosystem: Environmental > Terrestrial > Soil > Tree plantation...
CGGTTTGGCATGGGCGGCCGCGATGGAGCCGATGCCCAAGATCATCATGGTGTCGCATGCCAGCGCGGAGAACATCACTCGGCACTGGATTAACACCACGACGCTGCATGCCGATCCGGACAATGTGCCATGTTGGCCATGTCACCGGCTGCATAATACGATCGATACTTGTGTGCCGTTCAAACCCGGCACCGAAGTGGCGGCCTGCATGGCGGATATTTCGGTCGAGACGCTGATGGACAATATTCAGCGGTTATGGAAGCCATGAAGGAGCTGAAGCTTTACGACTCCGTCGATCACTGGATCTATTCCGAGACGCACGGCGTCGTGCAAAGCGGACCATTCGCCGGAATGCTGTTGCTCGACAGACAGGAATGGAACGACGGCAATCTGAGTACCAAGTGCCTCGGCTGTTACGAGGAAGAACTGCATCCGGCCATCGAATACCAGATCGAACGGTTGGCAAAATATGATGAAGCCAAGATCGTCGATCTTGGTTGCGCCGAAGGGTATTATGCCATCGGTCTGGCGCGACGGTTGCCAGCAGCCATTATCTACGGCGTCGACATTTCGAAGGGATCGCTGGCCATCTTGCAAAGGGCGGCAGAGATCAACGGCGTTGAAATCAGGATTGACTGCGATATTGCCGAAGTAATGAAGCGACCGGATCTGGTTATTTGCGATGTGGAAGGCGACGAGATCAACTATCTCAAGCTCGACTTTTTTCCTGATTTGATGCGATCTGACATCATCGTTGAATGTCACAACACCGAAGAATATCCGATCGCAGATATTCTGCTGCAGAGATTTGCAGCTACGCATGAGATCGAGCACATTTTCGAAGGTGCCCGCAATCCGAATAAATATGCGATCCTGCGTGGACGTGAATCATTGCATCGCTGGATGGCGGTTTGCGAAGGGCGACCCTGCATGATGGATTGGTTGGTGATGAAAGCGAAACAGCGATGAATCTTCCGCTACGGCTTGTGCCTGCCAACAATCTAACGCAGATCAAGATTGTAGATGCCAGGGGGCGCGTGATCTGCGCCATGGACTTTGATGATATAGCTTTCGCGCAGCGCATTGTCCGGCGAGAAAACGGTTGGCTGCTGACGCTGTTCGGCGAGCGACGCGACCGGCGCCAACGTGATTATGATCAATGGATCGCACAACGCAGTCACTACAAATGAAACTGAGCCTTCCCGATGTGACACTGGTCATGGTCGAAACGCTCGATCATGATCTTGGGTGGATGGCGGTCGAGAGCTGTGTTGAGAAGTGCGATTTTGCTGATGTCCTGGTATTTACTGATCGTCCGCTGGAATTCTCGCCGCTGACGCATCTGTGCAAACATCGCGTCATCGCGGTGCCGAATTGGCCGAGCAAGCTGGACTGGTGCAAGGCCAATTGGTTCATCGTGCCGAAGCATGTGCACACATCGCATATTCTGTTCTGCCAGTGGGATGCCGGGGTCTGGGATGTCGGTATGTGGCGCGACGAGTTTCTACGCTACGATTACATCGGCGCTCCGTGGTGGCATCCAACTAAGAACGTCGGCAACAGCGGGTTCTCGCTCAAGTCAACGCGGCTGGCGCGATACGTCTATGATCACCGCGCCGACTTTCCCTGCGTGTCGCAAACGGAAGATGATTTGCTCTGCCGTACCTACCGTCCACGGCTCGAGGAAAGAGGCTTTATCTGGGCGTCGGAAAACGTCGCGTATGATTTCGCCTATGAAGGCTGCGACGGCAAACCACCAAAGAAACATTTCGGCTTTCATGCCTGCATGAACTTCCCGCTTGTGTTTGATCGGGATCAGCTTGATGAGCGATTAGAATTTATGATGGCGTCGCCGTACATCCGTGACAGCTATATGATGAAAACATTTTGCGATAAACGTCCGGACATCATTCGAGATTTTGTCGACCGGAATAAACTGCAAGCGGCTGAGTGAAATTCTCACACCAACGAGGAGACTAAAATGGCGAATATTTCGGCATATCTCAGTAAGCAAACGCTCGATTGGCATTTAGGAGGAGCGGCAGCCACCCAGCCTGCAAACCGTTGGGTTGGTCTTTCCATCGGTGCGCCAACTTCGGTGTCCGCATCTGAAATGGGAAGCCAGACCAACTTCAGCCGCGTGACGGCATTGTTCGGTGCGGCGGCGTCACCGACGCAATCGGCATCGAACACGGCATCGCTGTTGTTCGGACCGTTCTCGTCACCGGGCGCGGCATCGGGCATTGTGTTGTTTGATGGCTCGCCCATCAATTCGTCAAATATGTTGTGGTATGGAACGCTTCAGACCGCGAGATCATTTCTCGCTGGTGACAGTTTGCAGATCGCAGCGGGGGCGCTCACGATCACGTTGTCGTAAATGACTGATCTCCGCCAACTGCATTTCCGTTTCCGCACGGATGCCGGGACCGCCGATGCCTCCCCGACCTGGGGAGCCGACGAGGACGTCAACTATTATCCCGGCACGGCAAATTTCCGTTTGCGGATCGGATTGCGCAATGCCTCGACGGTTGTCGCGGCGACACCTTGGGAACTGTATGTGTCGAGGAACGGTGACGCCTATACCCCGGTCACGACGACGATTGCCAAGGGAGTGCAATCCGTCGATGCCGGATCGAGCGCTGACGATACGGCGGTGCTTATTCCACGGCTATACCCGTTTTCGCCGGACTGGGAATTGTCGGATGCTGCAATTGATCTGGATTTTGCCGGGAGCAGAATTTATGGCGCGACAGCGTTTACGGATGTTCTCAGCATCTCGCGCGCCAGTACAGGTTATGTCACCAATGCCGACGGCACGTTAACCTCGTTTGGCACCAATACTCTACGAATAGGCAATGGGGCGGGACTGCTGATCGAGGATGCGAGGACCAATGTCGCCATTCATAGTCAAGATATGGCTGGCAACTGGAGCACCATTCAATGTACGGCTACCAATAATCAAGCCGTGGCTCCAGACGGAACGACAACAATGTGTCTGATGCAAGAAAACACACTTAATGATCAACATTTGCTAAGAACATTTGCGGGATATCTGAGCGCTATAACTGCGGGGGCAACAGTTACTTTTTCTGTTTTTGTGAAGGATATAGATCGTCGTTTTGTTGGTATTTATTATCAATCATTTTCCACCCGTAAGGGCGGATATTGTGTCGCTGATTTGCAGACCGGTACGATAACTGCAAGCGGAGCACTGTCGACTGGCGGAACCTTTGTAAGTGCCTCAATAGAAACATTTGCAAATGGCATCTATCGCATCTCGGTTACGGCGGCTGGCGATGCGGCTGAAACTGATCCGTTGATAAATATAAGCACTTTGGCAAGCGGGACACCCGGCAACGCAATAGACACAGGAGGATGGGTCTATACCGGAACCAGCAAGCAAATCTATGTTTGGGGCGCCCAGCTTGAGGTAGGCTCGTTTCTCTCTTCCTACATCCCCACCACGACCGTCGCGGTGACGCGCGCGGCGGATGCGGTGACCTGTGTTGGCAATCTCAATACATTGTTGGCGGCTACAGAGTTCAGCGCTATTGTCAACGCACCAATAATAGGGACTCGTCCCGGTAATCCGGTTTTAATCGGATGGGAGGGAAACAGCGCCCGCTTGAGATATGGATCCGCCTTGAATGATTTTGATTTGAATAATTCCGATAGCAGTCATCCCATTACGGCAGCTATGGGCGGAGGCGGGACCTGGGCCACTGCCGAAGCTAAAGTTGGCATAGCCGTAAAAGATTCTACTCCAAGTAAAGCAATCGTTGCTAATAATGGCACCGTGGTCAGCGACGCTTTTACGTTAGCGCAAACAGGCTCAGTTTCTTTGGGGAGTTGGGGTACCACACAATATCCATATAATTATTTTGAACGCCTAACCGTCTGGAATAGCAAACTCGCCGATGCCACATTGAAGGCATTGACGGCATGATTGATTATTTCCTGCGCTGGAATACCGAGGCTGAGGCAAAACTGGATGCGCGCCGGCTGGCCGCTTATCTCGGCACTCCGGTGGGCGCCAATGAATTTACCTGGGCAACGTTTCGTGTGCTGCCCAATGTGCAAGCCTGGCGGCCGTCGCAGGATGTGACCAATCCTGATGGCAGCGTGACGCATACGTATATACCGGGCTGGATGTGCATTCTCGCCATGGATGAGGTGCTGCAAGTCATCCTCAATGACGGTAATCTGCGCTTCGCGCTTGACCGCGATGGCCCACCCTACGTGATTAAGAACAACATCGGTGCAGTGCTGCAGGATCTCGCGGTATCGCCGATCTTTGCCGGTTCGCACTATCCGCTGGGCGGCATCAATTGAGAACCTGCGGCGGCTGCACGCTCTGCTGCAAGCTGGAACGCATCCCGCAATTAGACAAGCGGCCCGGTGACTGGTGCGCGCATTGCAATATCGGCAAGGGATGCAAGATCTATTCAGATCGACCGTCCGTCTGCCGTGACTTCCGTTGTCTGTGGCTCGATGACATGACCATGTCCGATGCCATGCGACCGGATCGCGTCGGTATTTATCTGGCGCGGACAGGGGACTGTTTCAAAGCTTGTATCGATGACGGTGTGGACTGGACCGAGGGACCTACCGCCGCCGTTATTCATCATGGCAGCATGAAAGGACACGTCATCGTGCATCGGCGGCGCAAGATCAATTTCGTTTGCGGACAGGATATGCCAATGCCGGAAAAGCTGCTGCTCGATTGGACGTTGTGAATGCCGATCACGCCGTATCTGTCCAAACAAACGCTGGATTGGATGACGGGCGCGGCGACGGGGACACGGCCGGTTGGTCGCTGGCTGCAATGGGCAACGGCAAGCCCGACATCGCAGTCGGCATTTGATGGTCCGTTTTCCAGCCGACGGACGGTGACTTTTGCCGCCGCCAATTCCCCGCAGGGATCGGCGACACTTCTTGCTGCAGTGACCGGAGCAACCGTATCGGTGGCTGCGACGGCGGTTGGATGGAATCTTTACGATAGTTCGGTGAGCGGGAACAGAATTGCATACGGCACGGTCGCGGCGGCGGTGGGCTGCAAATCAGGCGATGCTCCTGTGTTCTCCGCCGGAGCATTAAAAATAACGATCAGCTGACATGACACTCCGGCCCGGCGACGGCGGCACTGCCCTTTCCAGCACTTTAAGCGGAAATGCGGCTTTTCCTCCGACGACATATCAAGGCGTCGTGACCTTTGCCGGTGCTGGTGGACTATTTGCTAATGATCGATTCCGACCGGGCAAATACGACGAGACGGGTGAAGTCGCCAGCCTTGCCTTTCCGGCTGATACATTAACGGAACTGGAATACGGGCTCGATCTTGATCTCGACACATTAGCGCAAGGCGATGTTTTAAGATTCCGCGTTTATGTCAATGGCGTTGCGCTCGACGTCTACTCGATCACGCCGACTATCACAATTCCGGCGCATGCATATTCCGCATCAGCGCTTTTCGCCGGTACTGGCAATCTATCCGTCAATGCATTGAAAAGCGCGGCTTCGGCCGACGCCGTATTCAATGGCGCCGGCAATGTGGCGGCGTCGGCAAGGTTGCTGCTGCCTGCTCTTGCGACCTTCGCCGGCACTGAAAATCTTTCCGCATTAGCGACGCAACGGCTATTAGCATCAGTTGTATTCGTCGGCGCGGGCGATCTTTCTGCCTTAGCATCGTTGCGATTGCGTGCCTCGATTATCTTTGCCGGTGCAGGAAATTTCTCGGTCGATGCCATTCGCGTTATACCTGGGTTGGCGACGTTTGGCGGGACCGGCAATCAATCTGCATTAGCGCAATTATTATTGAATGCTGCAGCCACGTTTGGTGGCTCCGGTTCTCTGACGGCTGCGGCAACTGTTGTTGTCGGCGGCGGCGTTCTCAGCGGATCGGCAACGTTCAATGGAGCTGGCGATCTATCGGCAACTGCTTCGTTGCGGTTGGTTGCATCGGCCGCATTCGTTGGCAGTGGCAATTTCTCAGCCGATGGCATGCGGATCACTCCGGCGCTGGCGAGTTTCGCCGGGACGGGAAATCTATCCGCCACTGCGCAACTGCGACTGATCAGCAGCGCGAGCTTTGCCGGGACTGGTGATCTATCTACTCTCGCATTATTGCGGCTGACGGTGGCGGCAAGTTTTGCCGGGACCGGCAATCTCAATAGCGATGCCATCCGGGTTACTCCGGCCAGCGCGGCATTCAACGGTGCCGGCAATCTGGCAGCACTCGCGCAAGTCCGGTTGGCCGCAAGCGCAAATTTCGCAGGCACCGGCAGTCTGGCGGCACTGGCGCAATTGCGCTCGCCCGTCAACGTCACATTCAGCGGCGTAGGCGATCTATCCGTCGCAGCGCGGCTGCGCATGGTGGCTGCGGCGACATTCGCTGGCACCGGTAATCTCGATGCTTTCGCCACTATTGCCGGCGCTACTACGACCTACGCCGGATCGGCGCTGTTTACAGGCGCAGGCAATCTTTCGGCGATGGCGCTGCAACGTCTTGCGGCAAGCACGGCCTATGCCGGAAGCGGGGCGCTTTCGGCGACGGCGCTGCAACGGCTGGCCGCAAGTGCATCGTTCAACGGGCTCGGCGCGTTCTCGGCGGATTCAATCAAGTACATTTCCGCTGCCGCGACATTCAACGGCAGCGGATCGCTGACATCGTCGGCAAGCCTCGTTTTCAGTGCAGCCGCGACCTTTGCTGGAACTGGTGCGTTTATCGCTTCGGCAGGTCTGCGGTTTCCCGCGCTGGCGACGTTCGCTGGCACAGGATCACTGGCCGGCGATCTGACTATTCCGCAAGTTGGTCTGTCTGGGACTGCATTGCTGGCAGGCAGCGGCAATATGAATGTTGCGGCGCGGCTGCTGCGGATGACGGCAGTTTCATCGCTATCCGGCACCGGCGATCTCAATGTGTCGGCACGGCAGCGTATGGTGGCGCTAGCGGCATTTGCCGGGACCGGCAATCTCAGTGTCGACGCCGGTCTGCGCAAGCCGATTTCTGCAACATTTGCCGGGACAGGTGCCTTTGTCGCATCGGCGATCCGCGTCATCAATAACGCCGCCACCTTTGCCGGGAGTGGGTCGCTGGCGGCATCGGCTCTGCCGCTGCATGGCGCGTCAGCGCTGTTAGTAGGCACCGGCAATCTCAACGCCGCCGCCGACAAACGCACTTTCATTGTTGCGACGTTCAATGGCAGCGGCAGCATCAGTGTTAGCACCATCCATCGCATGGTGGCGACGGCACTATTTGCCGGAGAGGGTCAGCTTTCGGCGCAGAGTGATCTGCAAGTCAGTGCCGATAATATCATCAAGACAGTCCGCGTCGGTATCACACACAATGCGCCAAGTACTGTCGTGACAATCAAAGCAACCGCGCACCAGGTCGGTGTAGCAGCGAAAGCGAGGCCATCAGTTGTGGTTGATTGGCCGAAGAAACGGGTAGCCTGATGCTGGTGGAAACAATCGATCGCGGCAACGAAGTGGAATTCACGGTGCAATTCCTCAACCGGGAAAGCCTGCCGTTGTCGCCATCGTCGGCGACGGTGACGGTAAATTTTCTCAACATGAGTGACGTGCGGGAAAGCGAAGTGGTTACGCTATCACCGCAGACCGACGACACTTGGTATGGCCTATGGGACAGCCAGCAGGCGCAACCGGCGCGGACCTACTGGACGGTGCGCTCGGAAAATCCGGACTCAGCGGAGGATGGTTATTTCGAACTGGCGGGCAATCTCGCCAACGTTGCGGACACGACAACATCATGAGCATATACCGCCCGAACGCCGATGAGAAACAGGCAATTGAGGATCTGAAATCGTACATGTTTGAAAAGTATCCTTGGTTGCGAAAAGATCTGGACGAAGCAATCAAGACGTTTCTGGATCTCGCATTTATTGAAAATGCGGAGAAAAAAAAGAGCAAATGAGCATCTGGCAGGACAGTCTGCTCGATCCGATCTATGCCAGTCCGATCGCGACCGATGCAACGCTGATCCGCACCACCGGCGAACGTCATTCACTGCGCGCGGTGGATTATACCGATGGCGCAAGCCAGCCGACGCACGCCTTTATCGACATGCAGACGCAACGGCCGTCGGCGTTTGTGCGTGAAAGTGAAGTGACATCGCTCGGCATTACCGATCTGAAGGAATATTTTTACAAAGGCGAATTCATCATCAACGGCAAACGCTGGCGCATCAAAAGCTTTCAACTTGCGCGCCAGCCAGTAGGGTCTGGCGAGATTCTGTTGTTGCTCGCTGATGAACAGGCACCATGAGCAAGCGGGAAGATATCCTCGCGCGGCTGTTCGTGATCCTCAATACCGTGGAGGATCTGAAACTGGTGGCGCGCAATCTGGATGAGTTTCCGGAAGCCGTGCGCCCGATGGCGATCTTGCTTGACGGCGACGAAGAAGCGGTTGCCGAACTGGCGCGACCATGGGTCAAGGGCAAAGCTTATACCGTGATCCAAATGAATCCGATCATCGTGGTGTCCATGGGCGGCAGACCGGAAGATGTCGGGACTGACATCAATGAATTGATGGCGCGGATCGTGACTGCCGTGATGAGCGACGTGGAGTTGACAACTATCGTCGTCGCCAATTCGCAGTGCGGCGTTTATTATCTCGCCACCGACTATCGTCTGAACCACAGTCTAGCAATGGACTGCGATATGCAAATGCGTTTCGGAATTCGTTACACGCTTCTACCCGTCGCACCATAAACCAAAGGAGATCCAGCAATGGCGACATCACCCGACACCATCAACTATGTGCTCTCGCAGGCCAATGTTCGCTTCACGCCGACCGGCGGCTCGCAGTTTCACATGGGCAACTGTACGCGCTTTGTCTATACGCCAACGGTCGACAAGCTGGAGCATTTTTCCCGTATGGCTCCGGTGCGCATCAAGGACAAGACGGTCATCAGACAGATCAGCGCAACGATTGCATTGACGCTGGAAGAAGTGACGGAAGAAAATTTGGCTCTATTCTTCCAGGCCGACGCCAACACGTCATCGATTAATGCCATGACCGATATGAATCAGGAAGGCGTTCTTGTTCTGGACGGCACCAACTCGGTCGGCAATCAACTTAACTTCACCGGCAAGGTGAGCTTCAACCCTGCCGGAGATTTCGATTTCCTCAAGGAAGACTGGACCGAGATCCTGTTGAATGCAGACGTGCTGCTCGATGCCGGTTCCTATGGCGTCATCACCATCACCCCGGGAGTCACGGCATAATGGTCGGTCTGCTTGATATTGCGCCGATCCCTGAGCGCGTGGACATCGGCGGCAATGCAATTGATGTGACCGGCGTCAGCGTCGAAGGGATCGCACATCTGTTGCAGCGTTTCCCGCAATTCGCGCAATTGCAAAACCTCATGGGCGGTGGCGAGAAGGATCTTGCTGCCGTTCTGTTTAGTCTCGGGCCGCAGGTCATCGCGGCGATTATCGCTGCCGGGTGCGGCTATCCCGGCAACGATGATGCGATCAAACGCGCCTTGAATCTTGATCTGCAGGCACAGGCGGATCTGCTTGATGCGGTGTTGCGCAAGACATTGACGAAAGGTCTTGACCCTTTCGTCGCGCGACTGGAGAGCATTCGGGCCACTCTCAGTCCGCCCGTGACATTGGCCGACAAGCTAAAGGAGGTCAGGAAAAAGAACTCGTCCAAATCATCGAATCCCTCATTGGACGGGCAGGCCATGCAGCCGCCGATGTCTGGCGCATGACGCCACGGCAGTTGTTCGCTTATTCGATGTTGGCTGAGCGGCGCATCAGCATTGAAAAGGCGAGCGATCTGAATCTGAATGCCATGGCCGCGCGAGCGGAAGATAAAATCATCAAAGAAGCCACGCGATCGCTATTGAAGGAACGTTAAATGGCGTTTGCTTGGCGCTATAATCCGCAGACGGAAACATTCAAGAAGGCGGCTCTACTCGGAAGCAATGTCGTCGTCGAGGCCGCCAATATTGCCGTGCAGCGATCGGCACTGGCAGGCGTTCGTGCTGGGCGCGCCGATATTGCGCAAGCGGGTTTTTCCAAGATTTGGCAGACTTCGCTGCGTTACAAGATGATGACGCCGAAGAATTCGCTTGAACCAAAAGCCTACATTCACACTAGAATCAACTATGCCGATATTTTTGAGACCGGTGGCGACATCCAAGGTGATCCGTTGATCTGGCTTCCGTTACCAAGCGTGCCGCCGAATCCCGGTTCTGGCATCAGATTCGGTGGCGTGGTTAAGCGCGAGCACATGACGCCGGGACAATATGTGAGGAAAGTTGGTCCGTTGATCACGCTGCGCCGTCCGGGTAAAGCACCGATTCTCGCGGCAGCCATTCGTCGTGGGGTCAAGGCGCAACCATTCGGCAGGTTCGCCACCAAGGCACAGTTACGGCGCGGAACGAAAGGACGTGGTCAAGTAGAGATGATTCCGCTTTTTGTCGGGGTGCGAAGCGTTCACATCAGTAAGAAATGGAACATAACCGCAGCGTTGCAGCGTGAAGCTAACAACATGCCGAAATATTACGAGGAGGAATTAAAACGCATGGACGCAGAACAATTGCTGCGCGGCGCAGGCGAATAAATGGCAATCAAGCAAACCATATCATTGGAAGGTCTGCAGACCGTCCAAAACGAGCTTAAGAGTCTGGCCGATGTCGGTACGGCGACTTTCGCCCGTATCGGCGCTGCCGTGCATGGCAGCAGCGGCGGACTAGAAACCTTTGCTGCCAATATATTGAACATCGGCAAGGCGATGACCAGTCTTACTGGAGCCTTGGCGGTGTTTGGCGGCATTACTGCCGGATTAGTCGGGCTAACAGTCTCGGCGTCGAACGCCGGCGAGGAATTTGAGAACCTTAGCAAACAACTCGGCACCACGGTCGAGAATGCTTCAGCGCTGTTGTCTGCCTTTGCCCGCACCGGCACCGATGTTCAGGGTCTTGCCCAGCAATTACGCCGGGCAGCGGTCAATATCAGCAGCGAATGGGCGACGATCCAGAAATCGATCAGCGACGCCGGCACCAAGACCATTGCTAATAACATCGCGGTGCAACAGTCGATCAATAATGTGGCCAAGGCCGAAATCGCGCTGGCCAATCAGGAAAAGAATGCCGCGTTGCAACGGCAAGCTAACGCGCAGGGTGTTGCCGATGCACGGACACGGCTTGATGATCTTCTGGAGCAGCGACGCATTCGCGAAGGTGGTGAACGTGATATTGAGCTTGAAAACGAACGGGCGCGGGAGCGGGAACGGCAGGAGATAGCCAAGGCGCGGCTGGCGCTGGAGCAGCAAGAGCAGAAGGAAAAGGAAGAAGCGGCACAGGCCGAAATTAAGGCCAATGAAGCGGCGCTTGCCGCCGAGTCTGCGCAATTGGCGCGAACCAAGGCGCGAGAACAAGCGGCGGAAGATCAGAAAAATTCCATCGAGAATCTGGTTGGATTTGTCAACGAACTTAGCGCAGGACTGACCAACACCGGACGACAGGTCAACGCGACCGTTGACAATATTTTCAAGGGCATCGTTGCCTCAGTCGGGTTGGCGGGAAAATCAATCGGCGAGATCGATATAAGCAAAGTTGTGTCGCCAGATGTTTTTGCCGTGTTGCTGAAACTATCCGACGCGCTGAAAAACATGACCAGCGAAACGGAGAAATCGGCGCTGGCATCCAAGACTCTGGGCCGTCAGGTGGGTGCGGAAGAGGTTGCGTTTCTATCGAAAGGCAGCGAGGCAGTAAAAGCTTATATCGAAGAAGTCAAAAAACTCGGGCTGGAGATGTCCGGTCCGATGATAGAACGACTGCAGGAATTCCGCCGTCAATTATTCACGTTGCAGAATGCTTTCTCCACGATCAAGAACCAACTCGGATCTTTGTTCGCGCCAGTGTTTGGCCCGTTCTTCGAGACACTGAGCAATTTACTGATCCAGAACCGATTGCTGTTTCTGAGTTGGGCCGAAACACTGATCAATACGGTTAAGCCGACACTTGATAGTATTATTCGTGTTTTGTCGGGCGAGACGAAACCTGAAGACAAGTGGCTTTTAGATATCATCGAAAGCTTTAAAAAATTCGGCACGACGATCAGGGATATCGTAGTCCCCGCTTTCAAAAGTATCATCGACATTGCCGGCGCGGTGGCCAAAGAGATCAACAGCATTTTCGGCACCAATCTTGATGCTGCATCGGGAATTTTTATTTTATGGCTCACCACTATTCTCGGTGGATTCAGAATACTTGGTGCAGCACTAAAATTAATTACGACGGGATTTACCGTATTCGCCACGGCAGCGGGCATTGCGCTTGCGCCTCTGCTGGCTTTGACGGCGGCAATTGCCGCCGGATTTTTGATCATTTTGGCAGCTGTTGATAAGGCTACATTCGAGGGCGTCAAACAACTTGGCGCGGATCTGGTCGATCTGGGTAAGAAGGTTTTTGATAACTTCGGCAAGTCGGCGGCGGAAGGAACCGACAAGACTGAAATCAGTATGGCGCAGCTTGAAGAAGAGGCGCGTAAACTAGGCGAGTCGGGTAAGAAGTCCGGGACCGAGATCGCTGCAGGTCAAGCGGTCGCGCAGCAAGCGCTGCAAAAGACGACGCAAGAAGCCGTGAAAGCCAAGACCGGAATTGATGCCACGTTTTTCAAAGCACCGGCTCCGGGTGTGTCGGGCTTCGACCTGTTGCCCAAGGTCGGCGAGCAGCGAGTAGCGCTTGATCAGCGCGGTGCATTGATTGAAACGCGTGGCGAACAAATTCAACAGCAGACGCAGACACAAGCGCAATCTGCTGTGCAAGCATTTCAAGCCGCATCGGATGAAATTATACGGATTTGGAACAGTTTGCGCGATGCAATCGATGCTGTCGATTTCTCCGGTCTGTTTGAAGGATTGTCAGACGAATTGACCGGCCCATTCCTCGATGCAGAGGAAAGCATTATCGCGGTGTTCGATGCAATCGCGCAGGAAGCGGAACAAATGGCGCAGCGGGTCGGGCAGGCGGCGCAGCAAGCCGCGACGGCGTTGCAACAGATCAGTTCTGGCGGCGGTTTCGGTGGTGAATTTGCTGGTGGATTCGCAGGCGGCGGGCGCGTGAGTGGTCCCGGATCGTGGACGTCGGACAGCATTCTCGCTCGTCTGTCGCGCGATGAATTCGTGCAGCCGGCATTCCGCGTGCACCAATACGGTATGGACTTCATGGAAGCCATCCGGCGCGGTTTGCTCTCGACCGATGCGGTGCGGGCGCTGATGGGAGACTTCCGTGGCTTGAGGTTCGGCGGATCGGCATTTCCCCGCTTCGCCGAAGGTGGCGCGGTTACATCTGGCGGATCGCGCACGTTGAATTTGATCCTCGGCGGGCAGACATTCCCGGTCAGCGGCTCGGCCAAGGTGATCGACTCGCTTGAGCGCGAGGCGGCGCTGCGTTCGATTGCTTCGACCGGGATCGCGCAGTCATTCGTCGGGCGACGCTGATGGCTTTGCCGCCAGATGACCAGACATTTCTGGTATTCAGCGAAAACGGCATTCCGCTTTATTCGACGCGCGATGCCAGCCAGACCTTGAAGCCGATTCAGGCCTCGGCGGATATCGCACGCACCGTCAATGGCACACTCACCGATCTGAGCGACCTGGCAACGTTCCGCAAATTCAGTTCGGAAATATCCTGCACCGATTTCAATTCTCCGGCCTTCGATGGCTTCTGGCCCGGCATGATCGTGACCGTCGATTGCGTGACCGAGCTTTGCTACATGACCGGCGGCTCGCCATCGCGCCCTGTAGTGAGTGGAAGCAGTTATGTCTTGGGAGACTTCACGTTTTACCGGCCGCAAATCGTATTTCGCATTATGGACTATGAGATCAGCTTCAGGGAATGGGCGGCTGAAACCAGCTGGACGCTTTCGTTGGAAGAAGTTTAATGCATGACCACCAAATGGTTTGGATCAGCACGATTCAACGGTACCGGATCGATCAACGCTGCCGCCCGGCAAAGGGAAAAGGCGCAAGCATTATTTGCGGGACTTGCCTATCTCACCGCGACTGCAAATTATAGACGCGCAAGCGCAACATTCGGCGGCAGTGGATCGCTTTTAGCGACTGCCAGTCTAGTCAAGATTGCCGCCCGCGCGACGTTTGGCGGCTCTGGTACGTTAGCAATTTCATTCGCGTTTGCGAGTCTAGGCGGCTCGGGATCTCTTTCGGTTTTTGCCAGTCTGATTGGCGCAACCGCGCGGGCGACGCTATCCGGCAGTGGCTCGCTGCTGGCAGTGCCGCGATCAAACCGCATTGCGGCGGTCACGTTTGCCGGCACGACAACATTATCAGCATTCCTTTATAAATTTGCTCATGCCAATTTTGCCGGATCGGGAGCGGTCGTCGTCTCGAGCCGGCTGAGGTTTTCAATTTCGGCACGGCTAATCGGTTCGGGACATCTTAACGCGGTCTTGCGATCGCCGCGCCTTACTGCATCGGCACGTTTTGTCGGATCTGGACAATTGGTGCCGCGATCTGATTTGCCGGCAATGGTGTTGTCGACAGCCAGTACAGTCCGGATGAGCTTCCCGACATTCCCCAATCCGAGCGATCCTTTCATGCGTCGACCAAGCAAGGATTATAATAATTACGCGATCTCGGTTCGCTTTACCGGCTCCGGCCGCATCACGGCGATAGCGAGTTGATGCATGGCTGCGCAATGGTTCCTGGCCTGGGTCGATCCGACTGAGACAAGCTTTACCCAAAGCCATCAGGTCATGGCCGAGGATGTGTATTCGATCCAGATCGACGGGCGCGAGGGAGAAGTCGCCATCCTGACGCTTGTGCTGAAGAATCCGCGCATCGGCCTGCTTAATGCCGGACGCAAATTGTGGATCTGGTTGTCGTGGTCAGATGGCACCAACACGTTCCCGGTTTTCTTCGGTCGACTGGTTGGCATACCGGAAAATGTATTCGGTGAACTGGTCAGCCTTGTGTTTCTGGCAAAGCCACTCGACTTCGATCAGCAGCGCTTTGATGTCGGCGCAAGCCTCAAGGAATTGCCGTGGTTCGATCCGGTCTTTGTCGATAGTCGTTTATGGGATGATCCAGACGCAATCGCGGAGACACGCAGCGTGCGTTATCAGTGCACACGCGGCGAGGATGGTGCGCCGCTGGTGGTATCCATATCCGATATTCTGCAGGGTGAGGATGGCGTCGAGGTCTTCACCGAAGATGAAGTGCCGATGGATACTGTCAGCCTGACGATTTCCGGCGCGCCATTGTCATCGATCAGTGTCAAGGCGCCGGTGACATGGACGCAGACCGGGCTGGAGAATGTCCCGGCCTTGCAACTCCCGGTGCCGACGCAGTTGAACGGTTTCAACGAATCGATCTTCTCCGATTGGCCCAAGCCGGGAGCCAGCCTCGGTGGTGGCTGGGCGGCGGCAGGCAATACCTCGGCGAGCGATATTGCCGGAGCTGACAAGGCCTACACGACCAATATCAATGTCACGTTCCAGAACAAGGAAAAGCAGCACAGCCTTGGCGATGTCATGTCGTCATCGCACAGCCTGACTTATCCAATAGGACCAATCGGAGTCAGCAAGATCATCGTCGAGCATTCGCAGGCCGGATTGGTCTGGCCGGGCGGCGGCTACGGCACCATCACCACCAACTGGCATACCGTATTCGACGGCGAAGGCGAGAACGACGATCCCGACATTAATGTGCCCTATCACTACGACAACACGTCGATGCATATCGTGTTCTGGCGCGTGGCTCCACGTCTGGCCATCACCGCCGAGGCCGGTGTGATCAAGCGAACGGAAAGCGTGACGTTCACAATGACTGCCGATCTGCAGGCCATATTGACCTTGCCTGATCCGGCGCCAACCGCGCCAGCCAACCCGATCGAGACACCCGGTGCCGATGTCGGCGCACCGATTGTCGGCGAGGGCGGTACCATTGCCGAAGCCGCGCCGCCGATTGGCGACACCACGCTGGCGAATTATTATCCGACTCCGCGCGGCATTCTTTCACTGGAAAATCGTCTGCTATGGGCGCGGGCGCAGTTGCGGCAGGGCGCACGGATCGCGCAGGCATCATGGACCATTCCATTCGAGCGGGCGATCAATCTCAGTTGTCGCAAGTCGGCGCGAATGATCTGGAAGAATTTCCCCGGCGGACAGATCGAGGGCAAGATCACCGCCTATCAGATCTCGCATAATGTGCAGACCGGCCAGCGCAGCGGCACGGTTACCATCGGCGCCACGCCGGGACATGGCGGTACGACGACAGGCGTTACAGGCTCGGCCAACGAATACATCGAGCCGGACTATATCGAAAGCGGGCATTTTTATAGTTCATCAGATGTAGTGCCTTCGGATGCCAGCATCGCCGATTTCGGCTACAGCGTGCCGGTGGCGGAAACATCGACCGGCGAATTTCCGCTGAAGCTGGAGGATGTCTTGCTCGGCATCACCGTGACCGGCAGCACAACAGATCAGGCCAATTTGCTGGCGAGCACGATGGCGCGATTCTACATTGCACCGATTGCGCAGCGCCAATTTCCCCGCCAGCACGTCGATGCGGTGCAGGAGGCCAACCTTGCCATCAGGGAAGTTATTGATGGGGTCAAAACGCAATTGACCATCCAGCTCGTTCCCATTGCCGGCGAGGCCGGCTTTGAAAGCAATTATCCGATCAGTGTCACGCCGCTGCGTCTGCCCAAGACTGTCGACTTTGAGGCACCGTCGAACATATGAGCCTGGAAAAAATCATCCGCCCGTTTCAGACGCGGGAAACAACGCCACCACGTTTCGTCATGAATCCGGTCACGGCGCAGGCCGCAACTCCGGCGCAGCCAGTCGTGATAGTCATCGGCAAATCGCCAGCGGTGAAGGTGCTCAACGGCAGCGAGACCATCGACGTGACTTACTACATGAAAAAATGGATGAAGGAAAAACGCACGGGCAATTGATGAATGGCAAGGCGGATTCTCAAGCGCAAGCGCGTCCCGATCCTGTCGGGTGATGATGAGTTTGACGAGGACAACTACGTCGACATTCCGGTCATTTTCGAGATCGATATTACAGGCAGCCTAGGTCAGCTTTTTACCTATCGGTTTTATAATGACTCGACCACGCAACTGCGCACGGTGCGGGTCAAGAAAGTGGGCAATGTTACCGGCGATTTCGATGATCCGGAAAACTTGGATACGGATGACAGCGCCTATGTCAACGCCGAGCGCATCCAAACCATGGCTTTCAGCAGTTCGCTCGATGTCAATCAGGCGTGGCGAACCGACAAGAAGTTAAAGAATCAGGATCCGGCACCGAAAACGCAGGAAGGCTTGGACGATCCGCGCCATCTGCGAGTGCATTACGTCCGCTATCACAAGGACAACGATCCTGATCAATCGTGGATCGACGTCGAGCTCATTGATGAGATGAGCTTCCTTTATTCGCGCGGGCAAGAGTACGGCTTCAAACTGCGCCACCCCACGGCAGATGACTACGTCGCGCAAGGTGGCGAGGACTTCGGCATCACGGTTGGGGATAACGATCCCTATCAACCGATGCTTGGCTGGTGCGATCCGACGCTGGATCTGTTGCCGGTTGAATTCAATCAAGAGACTGGCAAGCCGGTCGCTGTGCGGCTTGATCCGTTCCAAAATATCGTCAACGTGTCCGGCGGCGTTTATGTCATCGTGCTGTTCACATGGCACGACTTTCTGACCGCGCCGATGGGAGAAAGATATACATTGACTCAAAATCTTTTCCCGCAGGCGCACGCTTTTACGCCTGGCATTGACACGCGCGTTACATCAGCTGCAGCCGTTGATATTGTTTGCATAGGTGCATCAGAAGATTCACTATTGAATGGGAACACTGCTTTTGGCGGACAACCCGAATTGGTCGAGACCGGGGATTTTTCTGCAGGCTATCCAAAATTTCCGGATTGTTTTACCTTGGAAGGCGCCGGCAGTCCCGTTGTAATTTATCCGAATAATGACCCGAACGGCTTTTTTCCTCTTGTTGGTTATTGCGGCGCCATTCCACCCGAACAGATTCCGCTGGTGACTTCTGATCCGGTTCCCTTCACGCAATTCGCGCGGTCGTTCTTGTTTGATATCTCCGCCAGCAATCCGGCAACACAAGCCACGGACGCGGTTCCGACTAAACTGGAGTTCGAGATCTTTGGGTTGCCGGGGCCGCGATTGGCGACATGGGTGGAGAGGACGTTACCGACTTATCCCGGTGGACCGGGGCCTATTCCATTTTCTTTTGCAGAAAAAAACAGCAACTCAGTTTGTCAACTTTCCTTCCAGCTCTATGTCTTCAAAAAATCACAGGTTGATCTGTATCCTTCCGATCTTGTGTTTCCGTTGCGTCTCAAAGGTATCGATCCTGAGCTGCCAAATGCCGTGCAATTGACCAAGGATGAATTCAGGTTGCGGCTGATTAGCATCGGAGACGTGAACCAAGGATGGGTTGACGGGAATGAAATCCTGCACGAGCCGTTGAGTGATGCACAAATCGATACCGGAGAGGAGGAGCCGGGAACCTTTTCCGAAGGAAGCACCGGAAGCCAGACCGTGTCGCTGACGTTTAATTTCGAGAAATTGACCATCGGTCCCGGCGTGGCCAACCTTCCCGGCAATGTTCCGGTCAATCGTGAACTGCCATGGCCGGTAGAGCCGCCGGGAGAGACTGTCGAAGGTGTGATAGGCCGGACACAATTCGATCAAACCGCCATCTTGGGCGAAGTGCATATCCGGCAATATAGATATTTTTGGCAAATCGATGAATTCATTTTCTCGCATGACAATGAAATAGACTTTGGAGTGTCGCCGGATGACATCACCGCTTGAGGCCAGGAAGGTTCTGATGCTCGCCTCGCTCAAGTGCTCGGTCTGCAAGTTGCCTATCACCCCGAGCACGACTGCGTGGCAATATCCCTGCGAGCCTTGCAGCAAGCAGACACCCGGCGGCGGCAATGTATGGTTGGCCGCGCATCTGAGTTGTTACGATCCGGAGGATCCGTAATGCCACTCGACATTGATGACCTGGTCTATCGTAACACCACCGGAAACTATACCGGCAAGGGCTCGCCTTTAACGTCAACGGAAGGCGACGAGAACAATTTTGAAATAGCGTCGGCGATTGTCGCCTTGCAAACGGCGCAGGATCAGGTCGGGGCCGGGATCGCCAGCATCACGCAAACATCGCCGACCACGTTCATCATCACACTGTCTGACGATACCGTGCAGGGGCCATTCACGCTGCCGGTTGCCTATTGGGTCGATCGTGGCGAATGGACACCATCGGCGAGTTATGCGGTGAACGATCTGTTTTTTGAAACGTCAACGATGGGATTTTATTACGTCAAGTTTGCTCACACCAGCGAAACGGCATTCGATCCGGGCGCCAACGATGGGCTGGGCAATGACTTTTACGGGCTGGCAATGGATTTCACCTCTGCCGCCTCGGTGTTGCGGCAGTCAACGACCAAGACGGAAGTCGCGACCACGCATACGATCTCGGCCAATGACCTGGGCGCGTTCTGGATGTGCACCAATGCTGCCGGATGCGCGATCACGATCCCACCGGATTCATCCTATGCGGCACCCGTCGACACCGAGATTTCGTTTCGCCAAGGCGGGGCCGGTGCATTAACATTTGCCGCGACTGCACCGGCTACTTTGGATGTCGGGGATGACAATCCTGCAACGGAAAACCTTGGTGCCGTGGTGAGTTTGAAAAAGATTGCGGCCAACAGCTGGATTGGCTGGGGCCGCTTGGTGGTGCCGACCGCATGATCCCCGGCACGACGGCGGCACAAGGACTGGTCGCGCCACAATCTCCCATTGTGCCAATAGCGGCGTTTGCCACCGCTGACTTTGTCAATGGCATTTATAATTATAACGGCAACACGCTGACCGCTGCCAATGTGATCGACACTCCCGGAGCAATATCCGGACTGGGATTGCATCTGACGACAGGCGCCGCAGGCATTCAGATCCTCAACGACTTCAAGACCAAATTGTTTACCTTCAGCTGGACGGTCGTTCTCGATCTCAATATCAATGTTTTTACCGAAGGCGAACATCGCATTTTCAATATCGGATCTGAGACTGCCGCGCCATTTGGTTACAGCAATGAGGTGTTTGCGTGGTCAACCGGCGATTGGGAATTCGAGGATGATAACAATGATTATCCGGGCACGCCGCCTGGCACTGGCACATCGGTGAGTCGTTTCATTCAGGACATCACCCATTCGTTCAATGACGGTGTTCATATATTCGGCGTGACGCGAACAGATTCTTTCTGTTCCCTGTCGGTCGATGGAAACCCGGCTATAACAGATAATTCGCCGACGTTTAATATTAACGTTGGCGTGACCGATGTCAGGGCGACACTGGGGGCATATCGCTTTCTCGGTGAGCTCGTGCCAAATGGCTTTTATCTCCGTTCATTAAAAATATACGATCCGCCGGTAACCGACGCCCAACTGGTTATCCTGACGACGCCGTGACGGAATTTTTTTATGTGTATCTCGCCGGCATTATCTATTTCACTTGGGCTATGGGATATTATCGCAAGCACCATCCGCAGAATTTCTTTGTTGATTTTCTCACGGTGTTTTTGATTTTGCTGTGGCCACTGACATTCGCCTGGGGTTTGTTGCATGCGGCGCGAACCAGACGGCGATGACTTTGCCGTTGCCATGATGGGCATTCTGATTGCCTGCATCGTGGTTATCTTTGCATTAGTCTGTTACATGGCATGGAGGATCCTGACATGATCGAAGCCATTATCACTTCCCTGATCTATATCGTTCTGCTCGCGGTCGCAGTGTACCTAATTTTTTGGGTCCTCGAGGCCATCGCTGGCGTGTCCGTTCCGGCCAAGGTTCAACAATTGATCTGGATTGTTGTCGTGCTAATCGCCATCTTGCTATTGGTGCGTATTCTACTTCCACGGCTGGCTCTCACCGTGCTGCCAGTGTTCGTATGACGAGCAGAATATCCTGCGATGCGAAACGCGCTTGCTGCATTCATCCTACTGACATTGCTTGACGGCAAGCCAGTGTGGGTGGAGTCGACAGCGGTCACCATCATCCGGGAAGGTCATGCGCAATGCGCTGCGGCGAATGTGACCGCGATCAAGATCGGCTCTAACGCCTTGTGCGTGCGAGAAACGTCAGAAATGATAAGACAGAAGATACAAGATGCGGAAGGAGTGTTGCGGTGAAAGTTTGTCTCAGTTCCGGCCATGGTCTGAAAATTCGTGGCGCTTCCTACACTGATCCCGATGGATGGGGCTTAGATGAAGTCGATGAAGCGCGGCGCGTGGTAGCGGCACTTGCAAAAGCATTGCGCAAGCGGCCAAATTTTGAGGTTGAGGAAATACATGATGATCATTCTACAGAACAGCAACAGAATTTGGAGTGGCTCTGCGCCACGCATAATTCATTTGAGAGAGAATTGGATATCAGCGTGCATCTAAACAGCGCCGAGCCAACTGACGGTATGCGTGGCTGCGAGTGTTTTTTTCAAACGCAAAGCGAGCTCGCTGGACTTGTCAGCGCGGCGATGGCAGAGTCGCTTGGCATTACCGACCGGGGACCAAAATACGGAAATTTTTATTTCCTTTCCAACACGAATCGTCCGGCAATTTTGCTTGAATGCTGTTTCGTCAATGCCAAAGAAGATGTTTTGGCCTTCGAGGAAAACTTTGATGCCATGATAAGAGCGCTCGCCGCCGTGCAGCTGCATGGCAATCGAGTTGAGTTCTCCGGAACGTGCAGTCACTTCGGGGGACCCGACGACGATGGCGTGGCTTGGGATGAAAATCTTGCTTGGTGGGAAACTTGGGAGCAGGTTGAAGCGGCGGGCGCGACCGGAATATTTCATTACGAACAGCCGCCCAACACGTCGGGTCTCGCCCGTCGATTAGATCCGCTAGAGGCATACGTGGCCTGTCGATGGGATTATTCCATCACGCCAAAATCGATGCTGGCAGACCAGCGATTGCGGGCGGAGGTCTATGCGCCGAAGACTGGCAGGAAATATTTCGCGCAACCGTGTGACTGGGGGCCTCATGAGGAGAAGACGGGACGCGCGGCAGATCTATCGCCGGGACTGATCGAAGCACTCGGCATAGAAACTGATGATGAGGTTGTGGTGACATTTCCGCATCCGGCAAGACGAAGATAATTAACGCAATCTTAACCAAGGAGAAAACCTAATGGCGCAAGTTCCCGTTTCAATGCAAGTGACCATTTATCCGCGTGACAAATCAGTGAAGCCGTATCCGGCAACGATCGTCGGCTATGCCTGGATCACCGGCCTTGGCGTTGGTGGTGGACCAATGCCGGGCGGTCCGAGCGATGCGCATCCGGAGCACCCGATTGTGTTGCCGCCGATCGAGCAACCTCCGCCGGTGCAAGAAGGCGGCGGCGGCATTACCATCACCGTCAAGCAAGCACCTGCAAGTGGCGGATGGGGCCTCAATCTGGATGAGGGCTGGTACTATGCACCCGGTCCGGGGTCGCCGGGACCGAAACGATAATTTTCACTGTGCCTCCGGTTCGCTGCATCGATCCCGTTGCAGCGAATTCGCACCTTGCGCCCTAGCACTAGCCCTAGGGCGCATTTTTTTATGCAAATGAAAAAGCCGGAGTCGGGGGTTGGGCTAACTCCGGCTTCCATCGAGACGATACTAGTTGGTAAGGGTAGCTCGCCTCAATTCGGTCTATTCATGCTTTAACTTTTGTCGTCCCAGATCAGTGATCCAGACTGTAGTTGAATCGGCCTTCAGATATCCAAGCTGCACCAACGCGCCGAAATCCTGATCTTCATAATCTTGAATGATCAAACGATCCGATTCGGCTGCGATAGAAAGAATAAACTCCTGTCTTGGAGTCATGGCCCTTCCTTCAATGCGCGGATGGCGGCGATAGCATCAAGCAGGGCCCGCTCCCGTTCCCCGGCTGATAGTTCGGCCATTTCCTTAAGCGCCTGCGCACAGCGTTCGCGTTCTAGCTCCAGCTTTCTCTCGATGTAGGCTTGCTGGACAGGTGAAAACTCAGACCATCCAGCCTCCGCAGCGGCGGTGAGGTCTTTAGGTTTATCTGACATGGGTCCAATGCTCCCCGCGCAAAACCCGCTGGACGGTCGTTCGGTGAACTCCGACCAAATCCCCGATTTGCCTTGTCGATATTTTCCCGGCCCAAGATCGAATAATACGTACCTTGTCTGCGTCTAGCCTTGCCTGCCCGTTCGATGTGCCAAAAAATACTTTGCCGGATGGCTTGGTCGGTTTAGGTGTGGCTAGTCGGTGGCACCCAACACACAGCCACTCAACGTCAAGCGGTTTGGAGTGGTCGTGATGATGGGCGTGTATCTGGCTGATGCCTGCCTTGTTCGGCGGCGGTGACTTGCCGCAACGCTGACAGCTATTCGGCCTTACAAGACGCCCGGCTGCAATGGCTCGCCTAACATGCCCATGGCACAACGCCTGAACCTTGCGCGAGGGCGCTTCATACGCCGCCTCTATCTGTGCATCGGCTGGGCTCATGGCATCAGTTGGCATTTTCAATATTCTCCAATCGATCATTAAGCGACTTTATTTTGTTGTGTGTTTCCACGGCTTGAATTAGAAGCGCGATGATTAGGGCAATCGTCATTGCCAACGCGAATTTCATTTGACGAATCTTCCTCGAATGAAGGTGATCACATTGGGCGGCGGTGGCGGCTCGCCGATCCATTCTTCATCAGGCAGTCTGGTCAGTTTCTCACGGCGTCCCTCGGACAGCCCGAACATGAAACCGCCGATGAATGTCGCGATGATCAGAATAAACATGACAAAGTGGTCGACGATCATTGCGGCCACCATTTTCTGAATACCGACAGGATAGTCTGCCAACGCTCGCTGAATGTTGGCGGCGGCTCGATAATATCGCCTGCACTGTCGCGCGGTAGGATGGGCCAACAGCATTTATCTTCTGGGTCCTTTGCTTTCGCCAGCGAATTCACCACCGGATCCATGCGCAAATTGCGTGGCGGTCCGCGCCGGTTCGACCAGCAGTGATTGCGGGAATACCAGTATATGTGTTGGCGTGGCCATAGATGCCGCGCCTCTTTCTTCGACAGGCAGATGGCCGCCGGCGCAGCGGTGCTGACCCACAGCAACATCAGGATCAGAGCAAGTCCGGCGACCAGGAACGTCGCTGCCGAGGCTGCAGTATCATTGTTCATTGCGGTGCCGCCGACGGTCGGCCGAGAGCCTCAGCGACTGCTTTTAGCTTGGCCTCGTGCTCGCTGCACAGTGCGTTCAATTGCTCATTGTTGCGCTCAGTAGCAAGGAGTCGTTCCTTCAGGGTTTTGTTTTCGGTTATCAAGTTGGTCAGATACTCGGCAACCGCTTTATAGGTCACATCGTCAGTCGGCGCCGCTTCATTAAGCTGACCATTACCACTCTGCTCGGCAAAGTCTGGGTTTGGCATGTCTGTCCCCTTTTTACGCTTCACGCCCCGTCGCCCCTCGATTGCTCGCATGTTGCCTCCTCCTTTTCCTGGTCTTCCGTGTATCCATAACGCCGCTCAGGAAATTCTTCCTGCAACCGCGATAGCAATTTGTCGTCGGCGATCTTGGCTGGCTCGAGATTATCAGCTGGAGCGCTTGGGCCCCGCTTCGGTGTGCCACGCGGCACATATAATCGGACATGTAATTCATTCGCCCGTCGCTGCAGTGCGACGGTGCCGATGCGCAGTTTTTGTCTCAGTTCATTGACCGGCATTTCCCCACGCGCCTGAGCCAGGATCAATTCGTCATCGGCGCGGGTGAAATGTCTCATTGGTCGGCTTCTGTTTCCGGTCGAAGCTCAGAGAAATTCACGGTTGGTGTCGGCAGTCGTGAAACCAATTTATATCGGCCGGATTGGAAGCCTGCGCGATCGAGTGCATCGGACCAACGGCCCAAGGCAAGACATTTCGCCTCGCGACCGGCCGGTGTGGTCACGGTGCCGTCTCGCGTTTCGCGGATCAGCTTCAAAGCGATGAGCGAATTGCGTGTTGCATCCTCGTTCTTGTTGCTCCCGTAGGGACGCACGGTGTCTTTCTCGACATGATCAGTGAGAAACAATATTTGGGTTTCGCTTAATCTCATGGGCGCACCTTTCGTTTGGGCCAATTGTATTTTTTCTTTGGCTTCGGGTGCTCGATGCGCCTGATTTTTTTTATGCGTACGCGATCGGGATATTGCGCACCGTCGCCACGCACATTGGTTTTCAACCGATGCTCGTCCGCATTGCGATAGATCAAAAAGTCGGGGTCGTTGGCGTCCGGGCGATAACCAACAATGACACCTTTGCGCACGATCTTTTCGCGCACCGTCAACGGCGGATCATGATCCAATTCGGCGCGCATATATTCCGCACCAAACAAAGCTTCCAATATCATGCGAAGGCGTCGGCGCTTTCCGGTATCGCGTGGAAACTTGATTTGCATTGCTCCGGGATGAAAGGCCAAGAATTGTCTCGATGCGACCCGCATGCGCACTTCAAGCGGAATGTATGGTCGCGGCAATTTCACGGCACAAATGTCCAAATTTTTACTGGACGACTGGCATGCGTGGACGACGAAACATAACTTTCGTCCCAACGTCCGGTCCATCGATAGCGACCGGTGCGAAACACTGCGCCAAGCCAATGCGTTGCTTCGCCCTGTGGTGGAGCAACATTACGCGCCACCATCACGGAATAGACTTCGCGCGTACTGGTGCTGCCATTTTTTGCGATTAATTCGTCGGCAATATCTCTGGCCAAGGCGATGTATTGTTCTTTGTGCTCATGGAGCAGGTCCATGGCTTCTTTAGTGGCCCGCTTTTTTTCATGCAGGCGCGGACTAAATAAATCGTCCGTGCCGCCCAGCAAATAATGATCGGACAATCGGCCCATCAGCTTAATTCCTTCTTGCGATCGATGATCAGTTCCTCCAGTGGTTTGCGTTCGTCCGCCGTCATGCCGACTTCATTGCGCAATCCACGTTCATCCGCCCAACGGCGGCGGATGGCGTCCGCATCGGTGGCATCATCGATCCATTTCTTGGCATAGCGGTAATAGGCTTTGGGCGTTTTCGGCACTGGTTCTGGAGCCACGGTATCCGCGTCCTGCCGGCCGCTTTCGGCCCTAGGACGGCCACCCGTGCGTTTTTTCGGTGAGGTGGCTATATCGGTACCATTGGCCGGATCAGACGTATCCTGACCGTCCGGTGGGCCAAATTCACCCGTTCCAATGGCGGCAATCTGGTCTAATTCGCGCTGGGCGTGACCGTCATGGTGGCCTTCGTCGGCACGGTCCGATCCGGACAATCGCGATTGCAATCCGGGTGGCGTTTCGTCATAGCCGAGCGCCGGATTATTTTGCAGTTCTTCGCGTGTATATAATCCTAGCAGAACATCCGGCACCCATTTGCGCGCCCACGAACGCGACGCGTAGTAAAATAATTGCTGATCAGTATCGTCTTTCCACAACGGCGAATTTTTAATGCGGATGTCCTTCACCATCGGCGAAGTATATTCGCGCACGTCGCCGTTGATGAACATGCCGCGTACCGTGCAAGTCCGTGTCGGACCATCACCACCATAGGAACAATCGAGACGATGCTGTAGCGGTGCGCGTGCTTCAACGATGGCGTGAATGGTTTGCGAAGTGTAGCTGACGTAATCGTTGACGATGAATGACGTGTCCGCCAATTGGAACGGGTCCATTCCCCATCGTGCGGCCTGAAATGCAATGCGGACGCAAGCCCCGGCTTGACCGCGCAAATGTTTCGGCGTGCCGATCTGTGACGCGGCCATTAATTTTCCGATATTGAGAACATCCTCGATATGCACCCAAACGCTGTCACCGGTTCGTTGGTGCACCAACATCTTCCCGGTTTTTTCCAAATCCAGTGCATCAATTCCACGTTCGACCAAATCTCTTTTTGTTGGACGCGGCGCAGCGTCCACATCAATTGTTTCAGACATTCGATTTCTCCTGTTCTGCCAACCATTGCTCGTAAGTTTCGTCAGTCGTTTTCTCGGGCGGCTTGTGTTTCTGATATGTTCGATGCGGAATGCGCTGTTGCAAAATCGCAATCAATGATCTGGCCTGTTCGACGTCCAGTGTTTTGCAAATCGCTTCAAGTTCGCTGAAATGGCAACGCTGGCCATTGAGTTGCAGCATCGGTGCCGACGCCGCCTGCATCGCGGTTTTTGCTACATCCAATTTATTTCCAACACGGTCGTGGCGTTCCGCTTTTTGGCATTTGCCGCACACGTCCTGTGCCGGACTGTTGCCGACGATCCATCCGGTTTGCTCCAGTTTGCGGATGATCATGTGCGGCGCGATACTGCCACCATGCGCGGCAACAACTTTGCTGGCCGTCGAACAGCGCGAACATTTGATTTGCCAGCCACGGTACTGGCCATTCCAGTGATTGCCAGTACCGATGAATCTAGCTTCGCATTTATTCTTGGCCCGGATCGCCACTGTGATTTCCTTTGCGCTTAAGTTGACGCGGTACCGGCAAGCCTTTGTTATATGTTTTCATAAGCAGCATGAGCATCGCTGCGGTCGAATTCATTTTCAGCATGTCCTTTGCCATCTTGGCTTCGTTCAACAATTTTCCGGGCGTGTATTTCTTCGACATGATGTCGCGCAACCGGCTAAAATCGATCTGCTCGGACAATTCGCAGATCAACACGCTGTAGCCTTTGATGATCAGGCTCGATACCGCTTGCGGATCGCCACCCCATGTGTCGCGGATCGTGCGCAACGCGCGGTCTAATGTCCGCGCGCCTTTGCGATAGCCGAATTTGAGCGCATCGACGGCGGCAATCGTGTCTTGCGTTTTTGAACCTTCAACACGATAGCCGCAGTGGCGCACAATGCGATCAATCGATACTTCCTCGCTGCGTTTGGCCGTCACCGACACTTTGAATTTCTGGATGCGGTTGACCAAATCACGGTTGGTATTGGTATCGAGGAAAATTTCGGCAGCGCGTGCCGGATCGGCTTCCTGCGCGACCAGACACGGCACCAATTCATCATGGCCCCACAGCATGCGGATTGCACCGACACGGTGCTGGCCTTCGCAAATGTGATGGATGCCGTTGCCGTTCGGCAGCATGGTTTTGACCGGATCGAATTTTTCCGGATCGAAACCTTCGGCGATTTCCTTGGCCCACCATTCCTTGTATGGCCGTTGTGCTTCCTGCCACACTACGGCGAGATTGCGTACAGGAATCCATTCGATCTTGAGTTCTTGCCGCGAGAATTTCCGGATTGTTTCGGACATTAGTTTAGTCTCCTCTCATGAGTCGCGTGCTTAATTTTATGATGATCCGCTCTGCTTCTTTGAGCTCATCGATGGCGGCTTGTTTTTCCTGCGTAGTCAAATACGGAGTTGGCAATTCCGAAGCGGTCGAGCATGTCGCCAGCACCAGCGAAATGGCGGACAGAAAATGTTCAGAACGGGCTTTGTATGATTTGAAACGGTGGCCGTTATAACCCCACACTTTGAGGACAATCGGTGCAACAAGGTCGTGCGCGTGAATAACCTGCAAATCAGTGTCGAGCATGGTCAATGCGCGATTGACGAGGCGATGATCCTGCGCCGACAAATCCGGAATTCGTGACAGCAACACAATGTCGCGTGCGTGCGAATAGCTTGTAGAACCTATTTTTAATTCGCGGGCGATGATTTGTCGGCTTTTACCAGCGCGTTCCGTTTCGATGGCGGCAAACACTGCTTCGGAAAAAGTTTTGAAACCTTCGGGTACAGTAAATTTTGCTGGTCGTTTGCTCGGATATTTTTTGCCGTCTTTTCCTTTCCGCGCAGGTGGTCCATTTGGACCACCTGTTTTTCTCGCACGTAATACGGTTGTTTTGCCGACACCTATTTTCTCCGCGATAGTGCGATCCGATTGTTCTGGATTTTCCATGATGGCTTTCTCTGCGACTTCTTTCGGGCGGACTAATACATATTCCACGCCGCAATCGCATTTTGCTTCGGTGGTCGCGCCGCATTGCTTGCATTCGAGGCGCGGCTTCGGTGTCGGGAAATTAACAACGGTGGCCTCCATAGTCATGGTCCGTACTCCAATTGATCATCAATTCGCTTCTGCATCCATTCCGGCATTTCGATATATTCGGCGTCGGATTGTTCACCGCCCGGACCGGGCCACTGTTTCGATTTGATACAGCGTGCAATGGTGTCCAGCGCCATGCGGTTCTGGCGTTCACCGCGATCCAAATCGTTATCCTTGAGCGTGACGATGCGAACGCACCATGGCGGCGTTTTCTCCACAAACACCAACGTGAACGTCGGATTTTGAATTTTCAGAACATCGCGCGCCGCACGGCGAATCAGCGCGCCCTGTTGATGATAACCGTTTTCAGCGATGGCTTTCTGTAAATCGGGCCATAACACACTTGTGGTTGTTTTCAGATCGACGAAATCCACGCTGGTGTCGGGTATGGCATCCGGCCTAGCTTTGAGCCACAAACCAGTCGGTTTATCGATCCAGAAAATCGAGCGTTCAATTTGCCCGTTCAATGCGCCCGCAGTTACGATCGGATGTTTTCCCAACGATGTCGCCATGCCGCGCAAATTGTCCACGTCGGCCATGGTTAAAATGGCCTTGCCGTCGTCAGCCATTACTTTGCGCCACGCCTTGGCGTAGTTGGAACGGTTGCTCCATGGCTCCATGGTTCTGGTTTTTTCGGAGGGGTATGTGGTCGGCTGCACGCAGAATAATTTGGAAAAGAATTCTTCACCCAAAATCAGCATGTGCAATGCGCGGCCAAGAATGAAATGTTTCTTGTCCGGCATTTCGATTCGGTTCGGATTGTTCGACCATTCAGAATAAAAATGCGCCGGACTCTGCGAACACAGCCGACGCAACCCGCTGGACGACACGCTCGGGCCGACACAAATATTGCTGCTGTGATAATTTTCCAGCGAAATCTTGGAATAGATTCCTTGCCGTCGGATCGGTTTGAAATCCCATAGAAGCGTTTTCATGATTCCTGTTATGCGAAAATTTGCGCACCGTGTCAATTGACTTTAATTGACATGGATTTGCTCTAAAACTCGCATTGTGGTAAAGGGCCAAAATGGAAAAATACCTGCGCGAATACCTCACATCGGTTGCGACCAAATACGCTAAAAAGAATCAATTGGCGCTGACCACGGTCGCGCGTTATTTCCACGGCAAAGAATATTTTTTCGACGAGTGGGAAAGCGGGCGATGCTCGATCACGTTGCAGAAATTCGACAGAATGCTCAGTGAGTTCAAGAAGTTATGGCCGGACGACACCGAATGGCCCGAGCCAAAGTTCTCTAAAAAAGCTGTGAATGGTCATAAAAAATTAATCCGCCAGTAACAGCGAATCAGGTATTCCTATTTAGCGAAATTTTTCGCTGTGTCATTTGACATAAGGGGCAAACCATGGGGCTGTGTGTCGATAGCGAGTTCTGGGCGACGGTCCGACTTAAATTGAAACCAACCACGCTGGCGTGGCTGGTGGAAATTGCGGACCTGCATCATGACATGCCGGAAAACATCATGGCTAGTATTTTAAATGATGTGGCGGACGATGACATGAACGCGCATTGCGGCATTAGCATTAAACTACCAGAACCAATCGAAGTGCATTAAAATAAAAAGCCGGAACATTTACGTTCCGGCTTCGGGCGGCAAGTCGTGCTTGCTGCTCCACCACTTCCCGTTAGGGAAGTTACATGTTCTGATTTTTGCGCAATATCCAGTGGCCGTTTGCCAATCGAAGAAAAGCGGTTAGTGATCGGTTCATCACAGCGCGCGCCGCTTTGCCATCAAAATTAGCTTTGACGACGCCTTCATTTCTAAGTGTTTCGGCGACGACGTCTTCCGAAATTCCTTTCGGCGGCATTGCTGTTTCGAGAAGTCTCTTTACGTGAGCATATTCGCTATGCGGGTTGGCTTTCGCTGCGCCTCTGGCTTTTTTGGGTTTCTCTTCGACGCTGCTGTTGCTGTAACTGATATACATACGGTCGAGTTGGACTTCGGTGGCTCCCTGGGCCAGCGAGACAATCGTTTGGCGCTTGATGTCGAGCGGATTGGCTGGATTTTCGGGTTGGATTGGAGTATCAATAGACATCTTTAGCTCCCATTATTGCGATGTACACAGTTGCGATAATGGACTTGCGGGCGTCATCAGTCAATATGGATGGCGCCCGCAAACATTTTGCTTATATTTTTTTGCCGCAACGCCTTACAAACTCACAGTAAATTATAAAAGCAATAATGCGGTATGCGCGACGGTCGCATGCATTATACACATCCGAACATCTTCCTATCGACGGCTGACAACGAATCATATTTGATTGGTGTTTCGGCGGGTGACATGGGTCGCGCCCATGCTGCCCGGTCCAGTTCGGGCACCCGCCACTTTCTCCTGCTCACTGGAGGGCAGCTATATCATGAAATTTTATCGCCGCGATCCGGACGCAGCCCTAGCCGGAATGATTGGACTAAATCTAGAAGAACGCGGCGCTTATAATTCGATCATCGATGCATTGTATTCGCGTGACGGTATTTTAAAAGACGATGACAATTTGTTAAAACAAATTCTTGGTTGCCACGGCAATCAACGCAACAGCATAAAGAAACGTTTGATTCAAAAAGGAAAAATTTGGATTGAGAACGGCTTTATCAAAGCGAAACGAGTGGATGCGACAATTGAAGAGGCTGCAAGCTTCTCGACGGTCCAACGCCAACGTATTGATAAACGATGGGAAATCGAGAAACGTGCCGGAAAACGTCCGGAAACGCGCGGGAAATCGACGGGAAACGCGCGGGAAATCGACGGGAAAACAGTTGGAAATATTGAAAATCTTCAATTAAATCAACATTCCGCCGATACCAAGGAGCACTATACCAACACAACTACAACTACAATACACAACTACAATAAGAAAGAGTCTACAACACCTAAAGGTGTCGATGATCGAGGCAAACGGATACCGTTTGAATCCGATCAGGAAATTCCAAACGATTATCATTTCAGCGCGCATAGTCTTGGCGCGACGGAACTTCAAATTAAACAATGGTGGCCCGAATTTGTTGATTATTGGTCTGCTTTACCGGGACAAAAAGGCCGCAAACTTAACTGGATAAAAACTTGGAAAAATCGCGTGCGCGAACAAATCGCTCGCGAGACACGATGGACGACACGAACCACAACGATGGAGAGAAAACGTGGATACGCTCAAACCCCCGGCAATCGCGCGCGCGAACTCGCTCGACAAATCGAAGAATTGGAACATCGTAAACGCGTTGAACGATCATTTGACCTTGGCTGAAGCGACTAAATTTGCCGCCGATCTAATCGATCAGTTTCCATCTGTGCGGAATGTCGGCGACGCTTTCATTGGAACCGCCGCATCCGTATTGATGGCCTATCCACGAACTGTTGCAGTTGAGATCACACATCCATTAAACGGACTAGCTTCCGAAACAGAATTTCTTTCAATTGCAAAAATTATAGCTTGGCTTGAGCCAAAAACAAATGCCATTCGTAGAGATATAGAGAGAGAAAACCGCGTTGAATTTCAAATGAAAGATGAAACAGATGTAGGAATAAAAAATAAATCACATTGGATTACGTATAAAGAATTTCGCGAACATTGCGAACGAAACAAATTGCCGTTGCGCCCGGTCGGCGCATTTGAGAAAGGTGGATATCTTGGTCCATCAGAATAAAATACAGCTCAGTCGCGCGGAACGCTGTGACTCTCCATCCAGCTTCCTGCGCGCTTTGGAGGTCCCGACGCTGTTTACTGTTCCCAGCGTCGGGATCATCCGGCCATGATAATGCGCGACACAAACCGCATGCTGTTTGTCAGTGCGGTTCTGGAATATTGGAAAAAAGGTTTAAACACAAACGAAATCGCTGTGGAGTTGATGTGTCCAGAACATATGATCGAACGCGCGTTACATGAAGGTTTGGAAATCGAACGGAGGCGCATCCGTGAACGGACCGAAAGTTAACATTGACGATTTAGCTGAATGGCCCGCGTCGTCGGTTGAAATGTGGACGCTTGATCGAATCATTCCATACGAGAAAAATCCCCGTACCCACCCACAATCCCAAATCGATCTGTTGGCTAAATTGATGCAACGGTATGGCGTTGATCAGCCCATCGTGACGGACGAAAACGGTATTATCCTTAAAGGTCACGGTCGCAAATTGGCCGCTGTTATTGCCGGATTTAAAACATTTCCGGTGGTCGTGCACAAAGGCTTGTCGGATGAAGATAAACAAGCGTTGCGCATTGCCGATAACCAGACCAGTCTGTTGTCGCGGTGGGATGATGATTTGCTGCGTAACGAAATCGAAGAATTGTTCGGGGAAAAATATGATTTGCAATTATTGGGTTTCAACGACGGCGAATTGAATTCGTTTTTTCTTGAACGTGAGAAAGGCGCGACCGATCCGACTTTGGAATGGCAAGGTATGCCAGAATTCGTCCAGTTGGATAAAACCGCGTTTCGGTCTGTCATTGTGCATTTCAAAAATCAAAAAGCGGTTAATAAATTCCAAAAAGTATTGGGAATCGTGTTGCCGGAAAAGCAAAAATATATATGGTATCCGAAAATCGAAATCGAAAAATATGTGGACAAGGAATATGCGGACGTAAAAAATGAGCCAACGTGAATCGGGTTATTTCCGAATCGAGAAAGATGATTACGCCACACCCGAATGGGTCACGCGAGTTCTCGTTCCGCATATTCCAAGAAAAAAGACTTGTTTGATTTGTGAACCGGCTTTAGGCGCGGGAAAATTAGCCGACGAATTGGCGCGCTGTGGTTACATAATCGAAAGCAATACCGATCCGAATTATGATTTTTTAAAGGATTGTTATTGGCACGACGCCATCGTGACCAATCCGCCATATTCGATTGCTGATGAATTTATCACTCATTCGCTATTGATGACGAAGGCGCTAAAAGGTTTCGTCGCCATGTTGTTGCGGACGGATTTTGACCACGCGAATTCGCGACGCAAATTGTTCGCTGATCATCCGCATTTCATGAAAAAGATAGTGCTGACGCGGCGTATCCGCTGGTTTGAGCATTCGACCGGATCGCCGTCATTCAATCATGCATGGTTTATTTGGGACTGGACATTTAAGGGTGAGCCGACGCTGGCGTATGGTCCATGACAGACAAGGAAATTCTTTATAAAGGAAAGTTCGCCGATGAATTGACGCGCGAGGAAGCCATCGAATGCGCGCTGCATTTTCGCAATGCACATGTTGATGCTTATCAATGGCATGCCAAAGCCGAACGGCGCATGAAAAAAATGGAAGAAGCGCTGACGCCGCATCAAATCAAGCAGCTTAATAAATGGCTCATCGACCACGAGCGCGATGCATTGAAAGGTGACGGCACCGAACTTTGGCCGCGTTGGCAAGACTATCCGTTATGAATCCGGAACATCCGATTTATATTCCATCCAAAGGCCGCCACGACACGCGGCTGACGATGAAAGTTTTTGACCGGTTGCGCGTGCCATATACGGTCGTGGTCGAGGAACAGGAATATGCTGACTATGCCGCCGTGGTTGAGAAAAAACGCTTGCTTGTTTTGGATGCAAAATACCAGCGCGACTATGATCCATACTGCAAGCTAAAACCATATGAAAGCCGTGGCTCAGGTCCAGCGCGCAATTTCATCTGGGATCATGCCATCGCGAATGGTCACGCGTGGCATTGGGTGATCGACGATAATATCGAATGTTTCTTTCGCATGAATCGTAATTTGCGCGTGCCGGTGGCTGACGGTTCGATGTTCCGCGCCATGGAATCATTTGCCGAGCGCTACAAGAATATTGCTCTCGTTGGTCCGGATTATGTTTGGCAGGCGACGGCGCGTAAAGTCGAGCACGAACCATTCACACTCAACACGCGGATTTATTCATGCTTGCTGGTGCGTAATGATACCGGATTCCGTTGGCGCGGACGGTTCAACGAGGACACGGATTTGTCGCTGCGTGTTCTGAAAGCGGGCTGGTGCACGGTGATGTTCAAAGCATTTCTACAGCGCAAAATGACGACGCTGACGATGCCGGGAGGCAATACCGATTCGATTTATATCGACGGCACATTGGCCAAATCGCGCATGATCGTCTCCATGCATCCGGACGTGGCTCGGTTGACGTGGAAATTCAAACGCTGGCACCATCATATCGACTATCGACCATTCAAAAACAACAAGTTGATTCTGCGGGATGATATCGAACAGCCAGCCGGTGTCGACGATTTCGGTATGCGACTGGTCAAAGCAAAATCAAGTCCATACACTGGACTACATAGGAAATTAAAACATGCCTGAATTTTCCATCGTGGCGCAAATCGCCGAAATCGAACGCGAGATTGCGATGCGCGGCAAGGTTTATCCGAATTGGGTCGCCAATGCGAAAATGAAACAAAGCGAAGCCGACTATTACATGGGCCGGATGCAAGCAGTTTTGAAAACCCTGCAATGGTTGCAAAAGAATGAAGCGCGCATAAAAGAAAAAACCCGCCCGGAAAATCCGGGCGGGGTTGTTGCTGATCATCGAAACGACTAGGCACGACGCAACGCGACCAGAAGCAAATCACGGAAGCGGAACATGTTGGCACGCGCGCCCTTTTCGTTTTTGTGTTCCTTGGAATATTCCGTGATGCCCTTCACATCCTTTTTCTTGGCTAGATCATAGAACTTCTGGATGTGCGGCTTGTATGAATTGAACGGCGGCAACGGAGGCAATTTGCCGGATTTGGCAATTTGCTCTGCCTTGGTCCAATCATATTTGCCGGTTTGATCTTTCTCCGGCTTGGTTTTGGTCGATTTGACCGCAACCGGTTTCACTTTTGCCGTCGTCTTTTTGGCGTTCAATTTGTCGCGTTCGGCCACAGCTTTGGCGACAACGGACGGCAACTTGCGTTCGGTTTTCTTGGCCGGTTTCTTGAAGCCGCTGATTTTGGTCAACGCGTCGCCGGTTGACATTTCGCCAGCCATAACGGCTTGCAGCATTGTTTTTTGCGGCGGATGATCGTCGGTTGCCAAATCCTTCGCGATTGCCTTACGCACCGCATCAGGTGGCGGCGCATATGGTTCGATGACTTTCAGGCCCTTTGCCATGTCGGGCTTTTTATGTTTGGCACGACGCTTTTCGGCCTGTTCCGCAGTTTCCTCACGCTTAAGGAAAGTGGGGATTTCCAATTTTTCATTCATAATGCTCTCCATCGAATCTGCGGGTCTGCCGCAGGGTTGCAATAACCAAACGCCGCGCATTTGCGCGCGGCAATGACGGCTTGCAGAATTTCACCGGGATGTCCCGCACCGAATGCGATCCGGAATTCTGCCTTGTTGCTTTTGCTTGCCCGTTGCCGTCGCGGCTGCATTGAGACTGTCGCATTCGGTAGCTTTAATTTGTCGATGCGATCAGCAAATAATTGCAGCCTTCGCGGGTGATGTCGGTGACATGTCCGCATTCTTCGCACGTTCCGAACGTGAAGAATTTATTCGGAACGCTCATTGTTTGCCTGCTCATACAGCTAGCGCAGGACCATTTCTGAAATACAGTGACACCGCCTTTTTCGATGAGCGGCGCGACCGTATCGACGCATTCGCGGATCGGATAGTTTGTGTAAACTTGCATTTCATTCTCCATCGACAATCGTGCAACGAACGACTTTCATCTCGATGATTTGCACATCATCCATTAGGCAGTCGCCGCAGTTTACGATTGGCGGCGGCACCTTTTTCGTGCCGTCCGTTTCGGATTGTTTTCCGCAACGCGGACAAATCAGATCGAAATGATAGCGCATGGCGTCACCTGCAATGCGTTACAGTGGTGTGCTGGTGGCAGGTATGTTGCGGATGGGCATCAGCGATGCCCATCGATATGATCAGAGCAACAAATCCGATACTCAATCCAAGCGCGACAATGCCGATATAAATCAGCATGGTGTGTATAATGTTCTGCATTGTTTCTCTCCATCACGGCAAAATTGCCAAATGCACCGGGCGCGAATGCCCGGTGCAATCAATTTTAGATTTATGCAGCTTCGAGAATGCGCTTCCATTCCGTGGTCGGCAGATCAACAAGCGATCCGCCGATGGCTTCTAATTCCACCGCTCGATCATATGACTTTGCAGTGTGGGCTTGGGCCGTGACGGCATTCAACACGCCCCAACGGCTCAGATCACCACCTTCGATCAAGGAACGGAGAATTCCGCCTTGTTCAATTTCGGTGGCACCGACTTTTTGCGCCAAGATTTCGATGGCCTTGGCCGGATCGCCGCTGATCTTTCCTTCCGTCAAACCCTGCAATTTCCGCACATGTTGGCGGAACCGGGTTTCATCAACGACGGCGCGAACCATGTCACGAACCTTGAGCAGAATCGCTTTGTCGTCGGCCACCTGCGTATCTTCGGCCCATTCCATTTCGCCTTCATTAGCCTGACGGCCAACGTGATTGCGGCGGAATGTGTCTGCGGTTTTCATGCCGTTGAGGCATATCAACCGCCATGCCAAGCCATCGACGCGCACGCTGCCGAGGCCGACTTCGCTATCGCTAATAATGCCGCCAGCTTGGACGACATCACCAACTTTCACTTCGCCTTGAATTGTCGGAACGACGAAATGGATGTACAGCCGTCGATCTGTGACTTCACAGGACGGGATTTGCACACCCGGCAGATCAGCCAACACCGGCAACGCCGCTTCCGCGATTTGTTCGTATTCAATCCGCTGGTAACGGTTTGACAGGAACGCGCGCGCGTCACCGCCTAATGTCCGGATCATCCGCTTTTCTGGAGTTTTCCGGAACCAAGCATTGACATTGATTGCGAGCAGATCAGGATCGTCATTCAGCATGCGGTCATAGTATTTGGCCGGAATGCCGGTTTTCGTTCCGATCTGATCGTGCGCCAACGGCAGCAAAGGAAATTCACCATGACCGGGCAATTCCAAAACCGGAACTTTGTCGGTCTGGATTTGCATGGTGACGGTGGAAGTATCGGCGACAAAATCGCGCTTCAGATTGCGATTGCCTTCGATCTTCGCGGCGAGGTCTTGCAATGATAGTCCTTTTAACATTTCGCTCTCCATCGATCTGCGGGTCCACCGCAGGGCAAATTGCCAAACGCCCGGCCTCCACCGGGCAATAATTTAGGAAGCGAGATCGTCTGCACCGACAATCGCGCACATTGAATAATTGCCGAACGGTTTGAACTGTTCGGTATTTTCGTAAACGGACAGGCCACGACGGACTGTTTTGCCGTGAACGTTGACCGTCACGGTTTTGGCCGTCCGACCAAGGATTACGAAAGAAAAGATGCAATCGTAATCGCAGATCGAACGGGTCGCGTAGGTCTTGCCGACTTGAAATTGCAACATGTTTCTCTCCATCAATTCAGGTTTGCTTGTTGTGCGATTTTGATTGCTTCGTCGCGTGACGATGCAATCACTTTGAACGACCGGTTATCGATCCGGACGACATGCACATTCAGTTCAGGTTCGCCGTAGTAGAAAATATTTCCTTCGGTTGGCATTTGTTCTCTCCATCAAAAAACCAAATGCCGGACCATTTACGATCCGGCTGTTTATAAAAAATGAATTTTAGTTTTCGTTTCGATGATCTGGTGGAACGTCTTACGTTCGGTCCGTTGGCGTTCGACGAAGCGAACTAGGCGCGATTTGCGTTCCATTATTCCAAATCGAGGGCCGTTACCTTTGGCAATGCGATGCATTTTTGCGTTGGTCGCATGACCGTCCGGGCTCTACCCGTTGCGCCCCTAGGCGGATCACCTATCGGTGGTTTCGGTGTTTCGTATCCATGTCCTCCATCAACCTACTGATAATCCTAACAAATCGGCTTAGGCGGTCAACGGATTTTGCGTATATTTTCGCAAATAGTTTCGTTAGAGCCTCAATGGTTTCTGCGTTGTTTTTGGTGGAACACTGCCAGTTGATTGATAGGTCCGGATCGAAACCTAATCCACTGGCGTCACTGGTCGATTCGTTCGGATAGATGACAAACCGACGCGAATCCTGTAATGCATTTTCCATGATCGATAAACGTTGGTACGCGGCAAAAACCAAAGCCGGACAAGACGTTATCGCAGCCGACAATTTGCGCCGGCAAAACTTCGAAATCTATTATCCGCGCATGACCATTGAACGGTTTCGCAACGGTCGCATTGTCCGCGAATCAGAAAGCTTTTTTCCCGGTTATGTGTTGGTCCATTTCGAATTAGTCCCTGCAACATGGCGAGTTATCAACAACACGCGTGGCGTCTATCGTTTGTTGTCATTCAACGAGGATGGCCGACCGTCGGCCATGCCGGACGGTGAAGTCGAACATATCCAAGAACGAGAAAAGCAAGGAAAGTTATATATTTCCGAGATTCTACGGTTGAAACGCGGCGACAAAGTCCGAATGAAAGTCGGTCCATCGGTTGACCAAACAGGTGAAGTAATCCGCACCCGTGGTGAACGTGTCGAATTCCTACTTAGATTGCTTGGACGCAAAGTCAGGTGTATAGCATCACAGCACACCATAGAACTTGTGGTTGGCCGATCGGTCAGCCAGTGCGGCAGCTATTGCCCCCGAACAGGATGATCCATCATCGCCTCTATGCCACCAAAGAATGGCGTCAACGTTCGCGCAAGCAATTGCGCGACCATCCATTGTGCGTGATGTGTGCAGATCAAGGTTGGGTCACACCGGCAACGGTGGCCGACCATATCAAACCACATAAAGGCAATGCGGATGAGTTCTATCATGGTGCATTGCAAAGCCTATGTGCACACCATCACAACAAAACAAAGAAACAATTGGAAATAAAAGGATTTACGACTGATATAGGGCTCGACGGCTGGCCGTCCGATCCACGGCATCCAAGCAACAGGCTGAAATGACCGGGGGGTAGAGCTGAAAGATTTTGCAGGAGCACTATGAC
>Ga0075418_10000558_pt1 | contig 39976 bp, 32 predicted proteins | sample SoiMetdeltSBSDD2_FD_81776 | JGI IMG/M metagenome (GOLD analysis project Ga0075418, IMG submission 81776) | Bulk soil microbial communities from a Populus tree surrounding site in Tennessee, USA - Soil MetaG P. deltoides SBSDD2 | ecosystem: Environmental > Terrestrial > Soil > Tree plantation...
GATCGTTCGCGCAGCCGCGGGACGGTGCTTTGGCGACGTGTCTTGGCCGACGGTCCGTCCAGCAGAGAGACGATGCGGGGGGATCATGACAAGGTCCGTCAAGGCATCGGGCACAACACGCCGATAGCGGATTGCGCCGCGGGCAACCGCGCGCAGTTACGCACCCGGGTCCAGCATCGTGCCGAAACGTACTTCCGAAGCCGTCGAGCGAATTGTCGAGGAGCTGATGGATGGCGAGCTGTCGAAGGCAGAGCGCATCCAACGTCTGCGAGACTTGGCGCGGTCGGGGGAGAACGTGCCGGACGAATTGATGGACAAGGCGCTGCGCAAGTTGATGGAGAGGATCACCGATGATCGCAACCCTTAGAATCCTGACCAAGGCCGGAACAGCCATGAGAACCGCGTTGTTCGTTTCGTTTCTGATGGGCGCCTCCGCCCTTCCTGCGCAAGACAGCGACTTGGGCATCGCCGTCGACACGACGCTTACCCAAGTGCGGTCGGATGCGGAGGCCTACAAGAGCGTGCAGGTGAAGTTCACGATCCAGTTCGCTTCGCTGGGCAAGATCTACAATCCGTTCTTCACGAAGTTCACTCCCTCGGAGTACACGAACTTCTATGCGTGGCCGGACGAGCAGCCGATCTGGCGCCAGAAGGACTACCACGACGTGTTCGGCATGCTGTTCCTCAGCAAGTCGCACGACAAGCTCGAGCAGCTCTACAGGCTTCGCGCCTACCAGCGCGTCGCGGTCACGGGCGTCGTGCGCAACACGTTCCAGAGCAGCCCGTGGATCGAGGTCACCGACTTCCATCTGCTCCCGGGGCAGCTCGACACGCCGGTGCTCGCGCACCTGTATCGCGGCGAGAAGTTCATGGAGCAACGCGCCTGGCAGCGCGCGGTCGCCGAGCTGGAGCTGGTGCCCGGAGTCGGAGTGACCGACACGGCGCTGCGCGCCGTGCGGCGCAACCTCGGCACGTGCTTCTTGCGCCTGGGCGAGGCTTCGAGCGCGATCTCGTATCTGCAGGCCGCGGCCGACATGGGCGGGCCGGTCGACCCCGAGCTCGAGAGCATGCTGGCCATTGCCAAGAGCAGCCCGTCGGCGGGTCTCGACCGCGCCGTGGATTCGGGCAACCTGCGTGACCACGAACGCCCGATGTGGGAAGCGTTCGACGGCGACAAGGCTCGCCGGCCCTCCAGCAAGCCGATGCGCTGAGCCATAGCGGCTCGCGGGTATCGGGGAGAGCGCGGCTGAAAATCGCCTGCCGCGGGGGCATTGTGTCAGGTCCCCCGCGCCATGAGCTCGACCCCAGCCCTGCCGACGCCTGGCTCCGCGACTGCACGCGGCCCGTTCCGGCTGGCAGTCGCGATGCTGGTCGTGACGACGGTCACGATCCTCTGGGGTGCGATGACCACGAGCACCGGCTCGGGGCTCGTCTACTTGAGCTGGCCACTCAGCAATGGCGAGCTGATGCCCGAGAGCAGCTACACGACGCTGCCCGGTTTTCTCGAACACTTCCATCGGATCTTCGGGGCGCTGGCCGGGCTGTTGTCGCTGTCGCTGGCGCTCTGGCTGCACCTGGGCCGCGACGTCGCGGGCCAGCGCTTCGACCGGATGGCGCGCCGCACCGCGTGGTTCGGTCTCTGCCTGATCATCGTGCAGGGCGTGATCGGCGGCGTCGGCGTGCTGAAGAAGCTGCCTGCGCCCATCTCGGTGACGCATGGCACGCTGGCCCAGGTCACGCTCGCGACGTTCTCCTGCATCGCGTATCAGAACTCGCGCCGTTATCGCACGACGGCGCCCGTCAGGACGGTTCGCCCCGGAAGCGGCCGCGCGATCGTCACGGTCGCGTTGCTCGTGCTGGTCGCGCAGACGGTGATCGGCGCGCTGGCCAGACATACCAACGACGAACGCGCGCTGTGGACGCACGTCGGCAACGCACTCGTGGTCTTCGTGATGGCGACGGTCGCGACCGCGTTCGCGACCGGCAAGTTCCGCGAAGTGCAGGGCATCGTCGGTGTCTCGCGCAGCATCATCGGCCTGCTCATCCTCCAGATCGCGCTCGGGTTCGTGGCGCTCGTGATCCGCAACGATACCGGCAAGACTCCCGAGAACGTCGCCAACCTCGGCACCGCGATCGTGATCTCGGTGCACGTGCTGTTCGGAGCCTTGTTGACGACGCTCATGGCGACGCTCGCGGCGCACGTGTTCCGTGCGAGCCGTGCGCCTGCATCGCGAGACGTCGTCGCATGACGAACTCGCTCGGCGCCAAGCTGCGGGCCTACTGGGAATGCGGCAAGCCCAGGCTGTCGGCGCTCGCGGTGTTCGCCGTCGTCGCGGGCGCCTACATGGGCTGGCCGTCCAAGCGTTCGCACCCGCCGATCGACGTGCTCGTCGCGACGACGCTCGGCACGTTCCTGGCTGCCGTCGGCGCGGCCGCGCTGAACATGCATCGCGAACGCGAGCTCGACTCCCTGATGCGCCGCACGCAGGGCCGGCCGCTGCCGACGGGCCGGCTGTCGTCGCGCGAGGTGTTCGTGTTCGGTTGCACGATGTCGGTGCTCGGCGTGCTGCTCGTGCTGTTCGGGGCCTCGCCGCTGCGCGACGACGGCTCGCGTGTGGCCGGCGACCTGAACTGGACCGCGGCGTGCCTGTGTGCCGCGATCGTCGTGAGCTACGTGGTCGTCTACACGCCGATGAAGCTGAAGTCGCCGCTCAATACGCTCGTCGGGGCGATCCCGGGCGGCCTGCCACCCGTCGTGGGCCACGCTGCGATCGTCGGCGAGCTGGCGTTGCCGCAGCTCGTGCTGTTCGCGATCCTCTTCTGCTGGCAGATTCCGCACTTTCTCGCGATCGCATGGCGCTACCGAGAAGACTACGCGCGCGCAGGCATGCGCATGCTTCCTGTCGTCGATCCTACCGGTCACCGCACGGCGATCGTGATGGTGCTCTATGTCGCGTGTCTCGGCATCGCGAGCATGGTGCCGTTCGTGACGCGCATGGCCGGCGACCGCTATGCCGTGAGCGCCGTGCTGCTCGACATCCTGTTCATCGTGCCGACCATCTTCGCAGCGCTCACGCGCTCCGACCTCGCGATGCGCATGACCTTCCTGACCTCCATCGTCTATCTGCCGCTCTTGCTGGTGGCCATGGTGTGGGATCGCCTGTGACCGAAGCTACCGCGATCTCGGCCGTGGACGTCGCGTTCACCTACGGGCAGCGAACTGCGCTGCAAGCCGTCGCGTTCGAGGTGGCCAGAGGCCAGGCGCACGGATTCCTCGGACCCAATGGCTCCGGCAAGTCGACGCTGTTCAAGCTGCTGTCGACGATCGTGCCGCTGCAGCAGGGGCGCGTCTCGATGCTCGGCCTCGACCTGGCCACGCAGGCCGTTGCGATCCGGCGCCGCATCGGCGTCGTCTTCCAGTCGCCGGCCGTCGACAAGAAGCTCACGGTGCGAGAGAACCTGCACTACGGCGGCATGCTGCTCGGACTGGCGGGCCGCGAGCTTGCCGTGCGCATCGACCGGATGCTCGAGGCCACGAACCTCGGCGATCGCGCGCGCGACCGCGTCGGCGAGCTCTCGGGCGGCATGCGGCGGCGCGTCGAGATCGGCAAGAGCCTGCTCGGCGCGCCCGATCTCGTGCTGCTCGACGAAGCTAGCACGGGGCTCGATCCGGCCGCGCGGTTGGACATGTGGGCCGTGCTGCGCGCGCAGCCGGGGCTGACGGTCGTGTTCACGACGCATCTGATGGACGAAGCCGCACAGGCCGACAGTCTGGTTCTGCTCGACCAGGGCCGCATCGTCGCGGCGGGTCGGCCTGCGGATCTGATGCGCGAGGTCGGCGGCCAGGTGCTGGAGATCGAAGCACCGGAGGCGCAGGTGCTCGCGAACGACCTCGCGGCGGTGTTCGGCGTGAATGCGCGCGTCGTCGACGGAACGCTGCGCATCGAAGGCGATGCCGTGCACGAGCTCGTCAGCAAGGTCATGCAGCGCTTTCCTGGACGCGTACAGCGCCTGCAGCTGGCGCACCCGTCGCTGCTCGACGTGTTCTTGCAGCGGACCGGCAAGCGTTTCGTCGTCACCGAACCCGAGCCACCCGCGCAGGGCAGGAGGAAACGACAATGATGCGCGCGGCCGTGGCCCTGTGGCACCGCGAGATCGTGCGCTTCCTGCGCGATCGGCCGCGGCTCGTCGGCTCGCTGTTGCAGCCGGTCGTGTTCTGGGTGCTGTTCAGCGGCGCGCTGCACGGCTCGTTCAAACCGGGCGGCATGGACTACGGCGAGTATTTCTTCGTCGGCACGCTCGCGATGATCACGTTGTTCACGGCGATCTTCGCGACGATCACGGTCATCGAGGATCGCAAGGAAGGGTTCCTGCAGGGTGTGCTCGTGTCACCGGTGCCACGCAGCGCGATCGCGCTCGGCAAGATCCTCGGGGGCGCCACGCTCGGCATGCTGCTCGCGATGCTGTTCCTGCTCGCGGCGCCGTTCGCAGGTGTTTCGCTCGCACCCGAGCGCGTGCTGGCCGGGCTCGGCGTGCTCGCGCTGCTGGCCGTCGCCGTGACGGGGCTCGGCTTCTCGCTGGCCTGGGTCCTGGACAGCACGGCTGCCTACCACGGCATCATGATGTTGTTCTTGATGCCGATGCTGCTGCTGTCGGGAGCCTTCTTCCCGATGGAAGCAGCGCACCCGCTGCTAAGCTGGGTGCGCTTCGTGAACCCGATGACCTACGGCGTCGGTGCGCTGCGGCACGCGTTCCAGGGCGAAGTCGCCGGAGTGCCGCCGTTCGCGCTCTGCCTGCTGGTCACCGTGGTGTTCGCGGTCGCCACGTTCCTGCTCGGCACGTTCGTCGTGACGCGACGCAGCGTGCGCGACGCCGCCTGAGGTCTCATGCTCGCCGAATTCGATTTCCGTGTGCTCGCCGACGTCGACGCAGCGCTCAACGCGCTCGCGTTCACGCTGATCTGTGCGGGGCTCGTGGCCATCAAGCGCGGCAACGTCCGGTTGCACAAGAGGCTCATGCTCGGAGCGGCCTGGGTGTCGGCGCTGTTCCTGTGCAGCTACCTCACGTATCACCTCAACGCGCCGAAGGTCCCGTTCAAGCGCGAAGGCTGGATCAGGCCGATCTACTTCACGTTGCTGATCTCGCACATCGTGCTCGCGGTCGTGCAGGTGCCGCTGATCCTGCGCACGATCTACCTCGGACTGAAGGACCGCCGCGAACAGCACAAGAAGTGGGCGAAGGTGACCGCGCCGATCTGGCTCTACGTGTCGATCACGGGTGTCGTCGTGTACGTGATGCTCTACCACCTGTAGCTCGCACGCGGCCTCGTCGTCTGCTCATCGGTTGTTGTTCGGGGCCCCTACGCTGCGCAAGCTGTCGCGCAGCGGGACAGTTTGCGAGACTACGGGCCCATGAACCGACCCCTCACCACGTTGTTTTGCCTCTGCGCGTTCGCGGTCCCGCTGGCCGCTCAGACGGATCTGGCCAGCCGCATCGTGTTCGTGGCCAAGAGGAAGCCCTAGGGGAGTCGTGCCGAACGGTGCGAAGTACCGAAGGTTCTAGGAGCCGATCGCGCTTCCCGGTAGGATTCCCGGCGTGTCGTCACCGCAGGCAGTCGCTGCGGGCGACGACTTCTACTTGTGTCGACTGGATGGACCCGCGCCGTTGCGCGGCTTGAGCAACCGCCCGCGCTCCTGACCCCTGGCCGAGCCGATGGCTCGCATAGGCAACCCCGGACCCGAGCGAAAGGTGACGCCGACAAGCGTCACCCAGCCCACGACGAACGACGACTCCGGGTCCGAACTACTCTATGGGCAAGCGCCTTTTCGTGGGCAATCTCTCCTTCCAAACCACCGAGGCCTCTCTCCAGGCCGCATTCGGGCAGGACGGCCGCAAGGTCGCGAGCGTGAGCGTCGTGCAGGATCGCGACACCGGCCGTTCGCGCGGCTTTGCGTTCGTCGAGATGGCGACCGACAGCGACGCACAGGCCGCGATCAAGGCCATGAACGGAGTCGACATCGACGGCCGCCAGCTGCGCGTCAACGAAGCCGAGGAGCGCAAGCCCCGCAGCGGCGGCGGTGGTGGCGGCGGCTACGGCGGCGATCGTCGCGGTGGCGGCGGCGGCGGTGGCCGCGAGCGCTGGTAGCGGTACCCTGCACATGACGCCGTGCCGCGGAGCGGGCTGACGCACCGCGGCCCAAAGGATCGACCATGATCCATCCAACTGCCGTCGTCGATGCCTCGGTGCACCTCGGCAGCAATGTGCGGATCGGAGCGTTCGCGCTCGTCGAGCCGGGGGTGACCCTCGGCGACGGCTGTCATGTGGCGGACCACGCCGTGGTACGCACGGGCTCCGACATCGGCCCAAATACTCTGATCGACAGCCATGCCGTGGTCGGCGGCCTGCCGCAGATGCGAGTCGAGGGTGTGCTGACGGGGCGCGTGCGCATTGGCGCACGCAGCGTCCTGCGCGAGGGGGTCACCATCAACCGCGCGACCTCACCGAACGGACTGACGTCGATCGGGGATGACTGCTTCCTCATGGCCCATAGCCATGTGGGCCACGACTCGACCGTCGGGAACTCCGTCACGCTGGCCAACAACGTGATGCTCGCTGGACACGTGCAGGTCGGCGATGGCGTGTTCCTCGGTGGTGGTGCTGGAGTGCATCAGTTCGTGCGCATCGGCCGCGGCGCGATGATCGGCGGCAACGCCTCGATCTCGTACGACGTGCCACCTTTCGCCATCGCCGTGGAACGCAACGAGGTCTGTGGTCTCAACCTCGTCGGCATGCGACGGAGCAAGATGCCTGCGGGAGTCGTGGCCGACCTCAAGCGGTGCTACCACGCCGTGTATTGTGGTCCCGGCGACCTGCGCCGCCGCGCCGAGCACGCGCTGAACGAAGCTCGACTCGGCACCGAACCAGAAGGCAGGTGCTTCCTCGAGTTCTTCGTGGGGGGCAAGCGCGGGTTCGCGCGCTCGCGCAACGAACGCGCCTCCTCGAACGGCAGTTGACGGAGAGCGCGTCGTGTGATCGCGCGCGAGTTCGCTTGACACTCCAGGCCAGCGGCGTCTGATTGTCCGCCCATGTTCTTCGCTGTCAGGCGTGACGCCCGATGAGCGTGCCATCGGCGGATCGCCGCCTGGCGGGACTGATGCTCGGCGCGTTGGGCATCGTCTACGGCGACATCGGCACGAGTCCGCTGTATGCGCTGAAGGAGTGCTTCGCGAGCTCGCACGGCGTCGGCGTCGACCGCGACACCGTGCTCGGCGTGTTGTCCATGATCGTGTGGACGCTCGTGCTCATCGTCTGCGGCAAGTACGTGACCGTCGTGCTGCGGGCCGACAACCGCGGCGAAGGCGGCATCCTGGCGCTGCTCTCGCTGGCCTTCGGCGCGCCCAAGAGCACGAGCCGGCGGCGCGCTGCGCTGATGGCGCTCGGTGTGTTCGGCGCAGCGCTGCTCTACGGCGACGGCATCATCACGCCGTGCATCACGGTGATGGGGGCGATCGAGGGTCTCGAGGTCGCGACGCCGATGTTCACGCCCTACCTCGTGCCGATCAGCATCGCCGTGCTGCTCGTGCTGTTCGGTTTCCAGAACGCCGGCACGGGGCGGGTCGGAGCGGTGCTCGGTCCGATCATGGTCGTCTGGTTCGCGACCCTCGCGGTGCTCGGCGTGCGCGGCATCGCCATGGCGCCCGAAGTGTTGCTGTCGCTGCTGCCGTGGCACGCGTTCACTTTCGTCATCGACCACGGCTTCAATGCGTTCCTCGTCATGGGCACGGTGTTCCTGGTCGTGACCGGCGCCGAGGCGCTGTATGCCGATCTCGGGCACTTCGGGAGGAGGCCGATCCAGCTCGCGTGGTTCCTCGTCGCGTTCCCGGCCTTGCTGCTCAACTACCTCGGGCAAGGTGGGCTCCTGCTCAGCAACCCCGCGAGCGCCGAGAACCCGTTCTTCCTGCTGGCGCCGCGATACGCGCTGTACCCGCTCGTGGCGCTGTCCGTGATCGCGTCGGGCATCGCTTCGCAGGCGCTCATCGCGGGCACGTTCTCGATCACGATGCATGCGATCCAACTCGGTTACCTGCCGCGCATGGAGGTCCGGCACACTTCCCCGGACGAACGCGGCCAGATCTACCTGCCACACGTCAACTGGTTCTTGGCCGTGAGTTGCATCGGGGTGTGCCTCGGGTTCGGCTCGTCGAGCGCGTTGGCCAACGCCTATGGCATGGCGGTCACGCTGACGATGCTGATCACGACGGCGCTGTTCTATTTCGCGGCGAGGCGCGTGTTCGGCTGGTCCGCCTGGCGCTCGGTCGTGTTGTGCACGGCGTTCGCGCTGCTCGAGCTCGTGTTCTTCGGCGCCAATCTGGCCAAGATCGCACACGGCGGTTGGTTCCCGTTGCTCGTCGCGCTGTGCATCTTCACCGTGATGTACACGTGGAAGGCGGGGCGGCGTCTGCTCTACGAGCGATACAGCACGCGCGCTCTCTCGATCGACTCGTTCCTCGAAGGGCTTCGCCGCCAACCGCCGCTGCGCGTGCCGGGCACCGCGGTCTACATGGCGGGAAGTGCCCAGGGCACGCCGTTGGCCTTGCTGCACAATCTCAAGCACAACAAGGTCCTGCACGAACAGGTGCTGCTGCTGACCATCGTCGTGTCCGAGGACCCGCACGTGCCGGAAGACCAGCGCGTGAGCTACGAAGAGATGCCGCTCGGCTTCCACCGCATGGTGGCCAAGTACGGGTTCATGCAACGGCCGCGCGTGCTCGAGCTCGTGAAGCTGTGGAAGGAGATGGATGTCGAAGTCCGCATCAGCGACACGACGTTCTTCCTGAGCCGCGAGACGATCGTGCCGGCCAAACGCCGTCACATGTCCGCCTGGCGTGGCCTGCTGTTCGCGTTCTTGTCGCGAAACGCGCAGCCGGCGACCGCCTTCTTCGGTCTGCCTGCGAACCGCGTCGTCGAGCTCGGCGTGCAGGTCGAGTTCTGACTCCCAGTCTCGAGCCGGCTCACTTGGCGCGCAGCGGCCGCACGATCAGGTCCTTGAGAGCGAAGTTGCTGCCTTCGCCGACGCGCGTCACGAACAGGTCGTTGTGGTGGCGGATCAGTCCGAACTCGTCGAAGCACGACACGCCGCCGCAGATCTCCATCGCGAGCACGAGCAGGTCGCTCGCCGTGCGGCTGCAGTCGACCTTGACCTTCGCCGCCTGCTCGCGCGACAGCCGGTTCTCGTCGTAGAGACGGCAGCAGTGCATGAGCCACGTGAGCCCGCGCTCGAGTGCGATGTCCATGTCGATGATGACGTCCTGCACGCGCTGGAAGCGGCCGATCGGGAGATCGTCGAACTGGATCCGTTCTTCGGCGTAGGTGCGCGACTTTTCGAGCGCGAAAGCCAGCGAGGCCAACGCGAGCGCGGCGATGAACAGCCGGCCACCGTTCAGAGTGGTCACCATCACCTTGAAGCCCTCGTTCTCGACGCCGAGGATCGCGTCGCCGGGCACGGTCACGTTCTCGAACATGATCGAGCCCGTCGACGACTGCTCCCAGACCTTCTTGCCCTGCATCTCCTGGTAGAAGACCCCTTGCTGCTTCATGGGCACGATGAAGCACGTCGAGCGCTTGCCGTTGGGTCCCGCCGGGTTCGTCAGCGCGTGCACGACTACGTGGCTCGCCCAGCGGGCATTCGTCGACCAGCACTTCTCGCCATTGATGACCCAGGAGCCACCCTTGCGCACGGCCGTGACCAGCGGGTTTGCCGCGTCGCTGCCGCGGCCAGGCTCGGACAGGCCGAACACGAACATGCGTTCGCCGCGCGCGAGAGCGGGCAGGTGGGCCTTCTTCTGGGCTTCGGTGCCACAGAGTTGCAGGGGCTTCGCGCCCAGCGAGATCGCGGCCCCGGGCGTGATCGCAACGGACTGGCTGTGGTAGCCGAGCGCGAGACCCATCAACACGAGGTCGGTGTGGTCACCACCCTGGCCACCGTACTGCTCGGCGATCGGCAGCCCGAACAGCCCGAGCTCGCCCATGGCGCGCAGGCACTCGTCGGGCACGAGAGCGTGGCTGCGTTCCCACTGCAGCAGGTGCGGGGCGATCTCGGTGTCGCCGAAGTCCCGTACGGTCTCGTAGAAGGCGAACTTGTCGTCGCTGACCAGGTCCTTGAGGTAGGTGTCGATTCGGCGGGCCATCTCGCGAGCGTAGCGCGGCTACCGCTCGCAGGCGACCCTTGCGGGCGGGTTCGGCGGGTTCGCTCAGACCTTCGGCGGTGCTTCAGGTGCCTTGGGCGCGAGCGCATCGAGGAAGACCTGGGCCGCGCGATTCTCGGGGGCGATCTCGAGCACGCGCCGGAACGCGGCGATCGCGGCTTCCTTCTTGTCCGAGAAGCGGAGGTTGTAGCCGCGGACGAGATGCGCCTGTGCGTCGTAGAGCTTGATGTCCAGGTAGCGGTCGAGCGCTGCCATCTGCTCGTCGAAGACCTTCGGATCGCCGTAGAACAGACGCTTGTCGGTCTCGGCCGAGGCGAGGCCTGGCTCCAGGCGCAGTGCCTCCGCGATCAGGAAGGCGGCGAAGTGGTAGTCGCCCGTGGCAAACACGGCGTCGGCGAGCACGAAATGCACCGAAGCATCGTCCGGCGCATAGCTGCGAGCCTTGCTGTAGGCCTCGACGGCCTCGGCGAAGCGCCCCGCTTTGAAGTAGTAATCGCCGAGCTCCACGTACTTGCGGGCCAGGCTCTCGGGGTTGACCTCGCTGCTCTTGACCTCGCTGGGCTGCGCGCTCTCGCGACCACCGGCTGCGATCGGCTCGGCCTGCGCAGGCTCGTCGCTCGACACCGCTGCTTCTCCTTCGACGACGACGGTGGTGTTGGGCACGTAGAGGTAGGCCGGGCAGTAGGTCGAGCTCGGGTACCACCAGTAGCTGCTCGAGACGCAGTATGGGTACGAATACGTGTGCCACCACCAACCCGAGTAGCAGCTGTTCCAGTAACACGAGCAGTACCAGCACCAGGGGTACCACCAGTTGAAGCCCCAGCAGAACGAACCGCAGCCGCCGTACCAGTTCCAGCCGCAGTGCGGCCATCCCCAGTGGTGGTGGCACGGGTCCCACCAGCAGTTCCACGAGGAGCTGAAGCAGGAACTACTCGACACCCTGCCGACCGCCCCGGACGATATCGGCGCGTTCGTGCGCGGCTGCAGTCGAGGCGAGTCCGAACGCGGAACGAGACGCGGGCTCTTCGAAATCGCCGTGTCCGATGGCGCTACCTTCGAGGTCCCCGTCGCCGCCTTCGAGGACGCGACGGCGCCCTTGCGACCCTTCTGGTTGCCTGTGTCGCGTGGTGAATAGCGGTCAGCTGCGGGCGGGCTGCTCTTCTTGGTCCCCATCGAAGGCTTCGTTGCGACGGGACGATCGCCAGCTGCCGAGGCATCGGGGCGCTTGCTGGTCGAAGGCTTCGTTGCGCGATAGCGAGTGTCGATCGGGCCGGATCGTGTGTCGACGGACGAGGTGCGGGGTTTCGTCACCGGATTCGCGGGGCTCGTCGCGCGAACGCGCCCGGGTGCGGTGCTCTGGTCCGAGCTGCGACCGATGTTCCCGGACGGCGACTTGTATGACGGTGACTCGTAGGACGGCCGCTTGAGGTTGTCCGACGCGGGATTCGGACTCGTATCGCTGGGCTGGTATCGCGGCGCCATGGAGGGTTTCGGGCTCGCCGCCGGTTCGCTTCGCGTGATGGTGCGCGGCTGGCCGCTGGGATTCGGTGCGGTTGCGCGCGGCGCTGGCGTCTGGGTGTATGGCTGCGAACCAGGTGCGGGGGCGGAACGCGACGTCGGGGCGGAACGGGCCGGCGGGATCGACCGGGTCGTCGGCGCGGAACGCGGCGCCGGGGCCGATCTGGCCGGCGCGGACTGGCGCGCCGGTGCCGACGAGGGCCGAGGTGCGGGGGCTGAAGTGACTCGCGGCGCGGGCGCGGAGGCGCGAGGTGCTGGCGCCGATGCCCTCGGTGCCGGCGACGATGCGCGGGGTGCTGGTGCGGAACGTGCGCTGGAACCGGAGGACCGGCCGGTGGAGCCACCGCGTTGCGCTGTTATGGGGACTGCGAGCAAGAGGAGGGCGGCAATAGCAAACAGGGATCGTGCGAACATGAATCCTCAGCGTCGTTGCGGGCGATTTGCGCCAGCAACAAGGATACCGGAAGCAGGTGCCTTCATGTGGCTGCGTACCAGGCGATTGCGCGCGTCCCAGCAATGTGTCGACATCCTGAAGGGCAGAGATTGTCTCGTCCCCAAGACACAGGCGGTTCGCGAATCACTCGCCGCCAGGGGGCCGCGGCCCGATCCACCCATGCGAGCGGAGCTGCAATGCGCAACGGAGGCGGGAGACACCAGGAACTGAGTACCCTGATGGAGGTGACTCTCCCGAAGTGGCCACTCACCGCGACCTTCGGCGGGCTACGCGGGAGTGCTTGCCGCACAGCGCGAATGGGTGCCTCGTCCGGGCGGTTGCGGTGGTCGAAAGCCGCGGACCTCCATCAGAGCACTCAGTTGTTTGTTCCGGTGCACCGGGTGGCAACATTGTGCGCATGAGGTTCCTGGTGAAGCTGTTCTTCCGCGGGCTCGCCGCCATCCTCCCGTTGGCCCTCACTGGCTACCTCGTCGGCTCCGCGGTCGTGGCGGGCGAAGCGCTGCTGCGGAGCCTGGTTCTGCTGTTTCTGCCCGTGGAGCGCTACAGGACCGGAATGGGGTTCGTGCTGTCCGTCGCCCTGCTGATGGTGATCGGACTGCTCATGTACTCGTTCGTCGTGCGCCGGATCTACTCGTTCGCGACGGCCCTGCTCGAACGGATCCCGGTTGTCAAGTCCGTCTACGGCATGCTCGCCGACGTCGTGCGGCTGTTCGCGAGCGCCGAAGAGCGCCCGTTTCGCAAGGTCGTGCTCGTGACGCGGGTCGAGGGCATCGCTCAGCTCGGGTTCCTCACGCGCGACGACTTCTCCGATCTGCAGGGGATCGGCTCCGGCCAGGTCGCGGTGTTCCTGCCGATGAGCTACCAGATCGGCGGCTTCACGGTGATCGTGCCACGGGAACGGGTCAGGGAGATCGCGATGTCCGTCGAGGATGCGCTGCGGTTCTGCGTGACGGCAGGGGTGGCGCGCCGGGCGCCATGAGGAAGAGACCGGAACGTTCGCGCTGCTGCGTTGTGGTTCCGTAAGATCGGCCGCATCCCATGCGGTACGCATCCACCTTCGTCGTTCCTGTGCTCCTGCTCGGACCTCTGCTCGCGCAGGATCCCGAGGATCCCTATGCGATGGACTATGGCCCCGGCCTGATGACGACGTTCGAGGCGGGCGGACTGGCCGGCGTCACGGAGAAGGGCCTCGTCGTCCGGCTCGGGGACGCAGGTGCGGTTGCGTTCGACACCGAACTGCTGCGCTTGTCGGCGGCCTGGGCGGACGGATGGTTGAGACTGCGTGGAACGGCCTACGACGGTGCCCACGGGCCGATGCCGTCGCTGCGCGGTCGCAAGATCGCCGAGGTGAAGGTTGGTCCTGGTTGGGCGCGCAACGGCGACTGCGGCGATCCGCGCCCGATTCCACATGGTCCGTTGCCACGCGAGTGGGGCTTCTTCCGCGGCATGTGGCTGCATGGGAACACCGTGGTGGTCGGATACCGCACGGGCGACATGGACGTGCGCGAGGGCTACGGCATCGAAGGTCCCGCGCGCGTTGTCACGCGCACGCTCGAGCTCGGCCGGTCGGCGGAAGCGCAGACGCTCGTGGTGCTCGACGCACCCGAGGGGGCGAAGGTGGTTGCGGACCCCCTGGACGACGGACCGCGTCTCGTCATTCTGCGGTGGCAGCCGCGAGTCGGCGACGTCGAGCTCGATACGACGACGAAGGGATGGGAGGCATTGTCGATGGGAGCGCCATCGCGCGGCGATTACCTCGACGCGAGCAGCGGGACCGGGGCCTCGGTTTCCTTCGTGCCCGGGTTCGCGCGCGCCCACGGCCGGTCTGCGCCGGCCGCCGGTGCCGCCGACACCGCGCAGACGCTCGCGCTGCCGTTGCTCGCCGACGGCGAAGCGGCGACGAGCGCCGACGACGAGAAGCGCGTGGTCTGGTTCGACAAATACAAGGTGAAGGACAAGGAACGCGACACCGGTCGCCTCCTCGTCGACTTGAAGAAGGTCGTGCCGGTATCGCGCATCAGCACGTTCACCTGGCACTCGGGCAGCCGCAGCGTGCAGCAATACGAAGTGTTCGGAAGCGATGCCGAAACGGCGCCCGACGCGGCGGCCGCGGACCCCAAGGCTGCCGGTTGGGTCTCGCTGGGCATCGCCGACAGCGGGAAGCTCGGCGAAGGTGACAAACACGGCGTGAGCATCGCCAAGGAGGGTGGGCTCGGCAGTCACCGGCACCTGCTGTTCGTCGTGCGCCGCGGCAGCGCGTACTTCACCGAGATCGACGTGTTCGCGGATCGGTTCCGGGCTCCCGTCGACTCCGTGGGTCGGAGCCAACGCAGCGTTGCCTGCATGCTGCGCGGCGACGACGCGGGCCGGCTCGAGGTCGATGGCAGCCGGATCCTGCTGCGTGTGCCTGCGCACGCCCATGTGGTGCGTTTGCAGCTCGCGATCACGTCGGGCGACGAGCGCGAGGTCGCAGCGGACATGCCGCTGTTGACGAGGGCCGTGGACGTGCGGGCGCTGCCGACCAAGCCTGGCAAGGCGTACTGGGGTGATGCCATCGTCACGAAGGGTCACCGCGGTCCCGACGACGGTCCGTTCGCGGTCGACACGATCTCGATCCCGTTCAGTAACCGCTTCGGTTCGCGCATGCGCACCGGCGCGTTCGACTTCTTCTCCGATGGCCGCGCCGCCGTGTCGACGTGGAACGGCGACGTCTGGATCGTCAGCGGGATCAATGACGACCTCGGTGCCATCTCGTGGCGTCGCTTCGCGACCGGCCTGTTCGATCCGCTCGGCCTCCGGATCGTCAACGACGTGATCTACGTGCACGGCCGCGACGGAATCACGCGCCTGCACGACGAGAACGGCGATGGCGAGGCCGACTTCTACGAGTGCTTCAACAACCAGGTCTACATCACGCCCGCGTTCCACGAGTTCGCGTTCGACCTGCAGACCGACGCGGAGGGCAACTTCTACTTCAGCAAGGGCGGACCCGTGAACCCGGGCGGCCGCGGCTTCATGAAGATCGCGCCGCACCACGGCACCATCTTGAAGGTCACCAAGGACGGCTCGCGCATCGAAACCATCGCGACCGGGCTGCGCGCGCCGAACGGCATCGGCGTGTCGCCCGACGGCATCGTCACGTCGGGCGACAACGAGGGCACGTTCATGCCGCGTTGCCGGTTGAACTGGATCGAGAAGCCTGGTTTCTATGCGGGCGTCAAGGACACGGCGCATCGCGTGCCCGTGCCCGACGAGCCCGACCTGCCGCTGTGTTGGATGCCGATGGAGGTCGACAACAGCAGCGGTGGCCAGGTCTGGGTCACCGGTGCCGCGTGGCGCGATCTCGCGGGCAGGCTGCTGCACCTCTCGTATGGCACGTGCTCCTGCTACCTCGTGCTCGCGGAACGCGTCAATGGACAGATGCAAGGTGGCGTCGTGCGCTTGCCGGCCGACTTCTCGTCGAGTTGCATGCGCGGCCGTTTCTCGCCCGTGGACGGTCAGCTCTACGTGATCGGTCTCAAGGGCTGGCAGACGACTGCGGCGCGCGACGGCGGCTTCCACCGCGTCCGCCGCACGGACAAGCCGCTCGGCATTCCGACCGCTCTGCGCACGTGCGCGAAGGGACTCTACCTGACGTTCGACGAGCCGCTCGATGCCGCGACTGGATCCGATCCGGAGAGCTACGGGATCGAGATCTGGAACTACCTCTATTCGTCGAACTACGGCTCGCCCGAGCTCTCGATCCTGCACCCCGAGCGCCGTGTCGAACAAGGCAAGCCGAACCGCGATCCGCTCAAGGTCACCGCCGCCACGCTGTCGCCCGACAAGCGCACGGTCTTCCTCGCCATCGAGGGCATGCGGCCCGTGCACCAGATGAAGGTGACCTGGGATCTCGATCACAGTGACGGGCGCGCATGGAAGGGCGAACTGCACAACACGATCCATGCGTTGGCCGAGGATCCGGGTTTCCCGTCGGGGCACTGAGCCGATGTCGTGGTCACTCGCAGTCGTCGCGTCGGCGTGGGCCGCGAGCGCCTGGCTCCCGGCCCCGCTGCCGCAGGAACCGGCGGCGCAAGCACCCCCGCAGGAACCGCGTGTGCGCGGCGCGAAGGTCACCTTCGAAGGCCTCGCGGCACAGACACGCGTCGTGCACAGCCAGCGCGCGCGACTGCTGTCGTTGGCGGTCGAACGCGGCGAGTCGCCGAGTCCGTTCCTGCCGGTCGGCTTGTTTCGCGCGACCTGGCACGCGACCGTGCCCCTGCCGGCGCGCGATCGTTTCCACTTCCGGATCGAGGGCCGCGGGTCGGTGAAACTCTCGCTCAACGACGAGCTCGTGCTCGAGGGGGCGCTGCGCAGTGGCAAGGCGCTCGAGACCACGCAGCCGGTCCGGCTCAAGAAGGGCGACAACCACCTGCGGCTCGTCTTCGAGAGTGGAGCCATGGGAGACGGACAGTTCCGCGTGTTCTGGTCGGGGTCCGAATTCGGCTTCGAGCCGATCTTTCCCGAGCTGCTGCAGTGGGCCGCTGGCGATGCGGAAGTCGGGGCCGGCGAGCAGCTGCGTGAGGGCCAGCAGCTCTTCGCCGAGCGCCGCTGCGCACGCTGCCACGAATTCGAAGTCCGCCGCATCGGCGAATCGGCCTTCGCGGAGCTCGACGCAGCGGGCCCTGATCTGCGCGGCGTCGGCGCGCGCTTGCACCAACCTTGGGTCGCGTCGTGGTTGCGCGACCCGCGGCAGTTCCGGCCCGATGCAACGATGCCGCGTCACGCCTTCGAGAAGCCGCAGGATGCCGACGACCTGGCGGCCTGGCTCGCGGAGTCCGGCTCGCCACCCGCTGCCATGGAGTTCGCGGCCGGCGCGGCCGCGGCGGGCGCTGCCCGCTTTCTCGAGCTCGGTTGCGTCGCGTGCCACCCGCAACCCGGCCAGCAGCACGACGCACGGGACGACCGCATCGCGCTCGACTTCGCGCCGCAGAAGTGGCGGCCGGCTGCGCTCGTCGCCTATCTGCAGGATCCGCGGCGCGATCACGCGCATTCGCGCATGCCGGACTTCATGTTGTCGCGCGACGATGCCGTGAATCTGGCGGCCCACTTGCTCGCCACTGACGTGCCAGGGCTGCCGGTGAGCCGCGGCGAGGCACATCGCGGCAAGGTTCTCGCGCAACGTCACGCGTGCACGCTCTGCCACGCGCTCGATCTGCCGGTCGAGGAGAGCCGCGCCCCGCGTCTGCGCAACCTCGACGCCGCGCGCGGCTGTCTGGCCGACAAACCCGGACACCGAGGCGCCCCCGACCATGGTCTGTCGGCCGAGCAGCGGGCGGCCCTGCGCGCGTTCCTGCCGTTTGCCGAGGAGGCGCCGTTCCGCCCGGCGCCGGTCGACTTCGTGAGCCGCCATCTGCGCGCCGATCGGTGCACGGCATGCCATGGGCTCGACGGCGAACCCTCGCGCTGGGCCCGTCATGCCGAACAGGCGTCGAAGCAGGCACCGCTGCCGACCGACCAGGATCCCGTGGCGCAGGGAGTGCCCGCCCTGACCTGGGTCGGCAGCAAGCTGCAGCCCTCGTGGATCGCGCGCTTCGTGCAGGGACAGGAGAAGTCGCCGCGGCCGTGGCTGCATGCGCGGATGCCGGCGTTCCACGTGCATGGTGCCGCGATCGCGAGCGGGCTCGTGCGTGAGCACGGCTACGGACCGGCCGACGAACCCGCGGTTGCGGGCAAGGCGCAGGCAGTGATCGACGGCGAACGCCTCGTCGCAATGGGCACCGGGTTCGGTTGCGTGCAGTGCCACGCGGTGGGGGACAAGCCGGCGATCCAGCCGTTCGAACGCGTCGGCATCGAGCTGGTCACGGCGCGTGGGCGGCTCCGCCACGAGTACTACACGCGCTGGCTGCAGGATCCGCCGCGGCTCGATCCCGACGCGCGCATGCCAAAATACTCGGATGCGAAGGGTCGCACCGCGTTCACCGAGATCCTGGATGGCGATGCGAAGCAGCAGTTCGAAGCGATCTGGCAGTATCTCGGCAGCCTGCAGGCAACGCGGCGGTGAGCCGCGGGCGCGCGACGGGTAAGGTGCGAGAATGTCGTTGCCTCCGCGTGCTGCGAGGTCGGTCCCCGAGTCTCGAGCAGGCATGCCCGCGGTCCCGGCGTGGGTCGACCTGCGACTCGACGGCAACCAGGGCCGTGCGCCGTCGGCGTCGTTCTTCGACGCCCTGCTGCGCGATCCCGAGTTGCTGCGCTGCTACCCGCGCGACGACCGGCTCGAACGATCGCTTGCTGCGCACCACGGGCTGCCTGTCGATCGCTTCTTCGTCGGCGCGGGCGCCGACGACGTGCTCGATCGCCTCTGCCGCGCCTGCCTCGAGCCGGGCCGTGAGGCCATCCTGCCCGTGCCGACGTTCGAGATGCTCGAGCGCTACGTGGCGCTGTCCGGCGCTCGAGCGAGGACGGTGCCGTGGCTCGAAGGCGCGTGGCCGGCCCAGCAGGTGATGGAGCTGGGCTCGGCGGACACGGCGCTCGTCGCGATCGTGTCGCCGAACAACCCGACGGGCCTCGTCGCCACGGCCGACGACGTGCGCGCGGTCTGCGCGGCATTCCCGCAGTCGCTCGTGCTCGTCGATGCCGCCTACGCGGAGTTCGGCGGCGAAGACCTCACGCGGGCCGCGCTCGGGTTCGACAACGCGGTCGTCGTCCGCACGTTCAGCAAGGCCTTCGGGCTCGCGGGTCTGCGCGTCGGCTACGCAATCGCGACACCGCGCGTCGTGGGCTGGCTGCGCGTCGTCGGCAGTCCGTTCACGTGTGGCACCTGGAGCCGCGCCGCCGCGGTCCATCGGCTCGCAACTGGCCGCGACGAGATGCAGGCCTACGTGCACGCGGTCGAAGCCGAACGCACCGAACTGATCGGCGCGCTGCGCGCGTTCGGACTCGAGGCCCTGCCGTCGGCCGGCAACTTCGTGTTCGTGCGCGGCGGCGATCCGACCTGGTTGCGCGATGCGTTGGCCGGAGTCGGGATCGCCGTACGTGCGTTCCCGGCCGGTGTGCGCATCACGCTGCCCGCGGACTGCGCGGCGTTCGCGCGTCTGCGTGCGGCGCTCGCGGCTGCGGTCCAACCGAAAGCGCTGCTGCTCGACCTCGACGGCGTGCTCGCCGACATCGAGGGTCGCCGTGCGCTCGCGAGCGTCGCCGACCTGCAGGCGCTGGCGACGCTGCTGCCGATCGGCGTGGTCACGAACTGTCCGCGCCGCCTCGCCGAGTCGGTGCTCGCGCGTCACGGGTTCACGGCGCACGTGGCGGCGCTCGTCGCCGCGGAGGACGGTCCCGGCAAGCCGGATCCGGCGCCCGTGCGCCTCTTGCTGCAGCGGCTCGGTCACACCGCGGCGTGGATGCTCGGCGACAACGCGAGTGACTTCGAGGCGGCGCGGGCTGCCGGGGTCGTGCCGCTCGCGGTCGCGGGGTCCGGCACCGAGGCCGAAAGGCGCGAACAGCTGTGCCGGCAAGGTGCGGTCCGGATCGTCGATGGCCTCGCCGGATTGCGGCAGCTGCTCGCGCCGCGACCGTGATCTACGCGCTGGGATCTACGCGCTGGGCCTGTCGGCGGCGCGAGGCAGTGTGGCCGACTTGCTGCCGAGGCCGGCGAGCAACGTCCGCAGCAGCGGCAGCGAAACGGGCTTCGGCAGGACTTCGTCCATGCCGGCATCGAGGCACGAGCGACGGTCCTCGGGCGTCGTGTTCGCAGTCAGCGCGATGATCGGCACGCGGCTGCCGGAGCTGCTCTCTTGTTGCCGGATGCTGGTCGTCGCCTCGAGCCCGCTCATCTCGGGCATCTGCATGTCCATCAGTATGAGGTCGAACGGCTCGCTCGCGAACATCTCGCAGCAGATGCGGCCGTTCTCGGCGATCTTCACGCTGTGGCCGTCGCGTTGCAGGATGCGTTCGATGAGCTTCTGGTTCAGCGCGTTGTCCTCGGCCACGAGGATGCGAAGCGGCAGTGCCTTGGCCGGGCTAGCGGTCGCCGCTTGTGGTGGCGCGTGCACGACGTCGCCCGGCCCCGGCTGCAGCAGTGACGTCATGCGCACGGCGAGCTCGCGGGCCGAGACGGGCTTCGTGATGTAGCCCATGAAGTTGCTGGCGCGGCAACGCGCTGCCGCGTTGGCGAGGTCCAGGAACGACGTGACGACGAGCACCGGCCGCACGCGCCTCGATCCGAGCGCCAGGGCTGCGCAGATCTCGGCGTCGTTGTCGCGGTCGTCGAGCAACACGACATCGTGATCGCCGAGCGGCGGCATCGCCGCGAGCGCGCGGTGGTCTTCGATCACCTTCGCCTCGACCTGCAGCCGTCTGGCGATCGCCGCGATGGCCTGCTGCATCGAAGGCGAACGGCTCACGAGCAGCAGCCGGCTCGCGGGCGGCAGCGCCGGCGGCGCCGGCAGCGGGCTTTCGCAGGTCGTGATCGGGATCCGGATCCGGAACGTCGTGCCCGTGCCCGGCGTGCTCTCGACGTGGATGATGCCGCCCATGAGCACCACCAATCGCTGCGTGATCGAGAGGCCGAGGCCCGTTCCGGCGTAGCGCCGAGTGATCGTGTTGTCGGCTTGCGTGAACGGCGTGAAGATCGCCTTGAGGCGGTCTTGCGGGATGCCGACACCCGAGTCCTGCACGAGGATCTCGACTTCGTGAGCGCCGCCGAGGTCGTTCACGCGCGAGATGCTCACGCGCACGAATCCCTCCTCCGTGAACTTGATCGCGTTGCCGACCAGGTTCGTGAGGATCTGCCGCAGCCGCACGTCGTCGACGCTGTAGCCGAGCGACAGTTCGGGTGCCAGTTCGACCGTCAGCTCGAGATCCTTGCCCTCGCTGCGCGAGGTCAGCGGGCGCATCGCGTCGAGCACGAGCGATTCGAGGTCGACCGGGATCGGCGAGAGATCGAGCTTGCCCGCTTCGATCTTCGACAAGTCGAGCACGTCGCTGAGGATCCCGAGCAGGCTCGAACCGGCGCTGCGGATGACCCCCAGATACTCGCGCACCTCGCGCGGATCCTCGGCTTCCATCGCGAGGTCGGTCATGCCGAGGACGGCGTTGAGCGGCGTGCGGACTTCGTGGCTCATGTTCGCCACGAACGTCGACTTCGCGTGCGTCGCGCTCTCGGCCAGCTCCAATGCCCGGCTCAGATCCGCAGTGCGCAGACGCACCTGCTGGTCGCATTGTGCCTTCACGTGCTCGAGGTTCGCATCGCGTTGCTGGATCGCGTGGAGCATCGTGTTGTAGCCGCGCGCCAGCGCGCCGATCTCGCCACTCGCCGTGTCGTCCGCGCGCACCCTGAAGTCCTTCGTCTGGTCAACCCAGTCGCTGAGCCGCAGCAGGTCCAGCACGGGACGCAGCAGGCGCGCGCCGAGCCAGTAGGTGGCGAGGCCGAACAGAAGCACCGCGATCGCCGCGCCGAACACGAGAGCTCTCGCGTATTCGCCGAGTTGCTGTCGAAGCGGTTCGCCGGACGCGCGCACGAGCACGACTCCGCGCAGCAGACCACTGTTCTCCGCGTTTGGCAGCGGCGCGGAGCCGATCCAGTCGCCCTCGGCTTCGAACTCACCCGATGTGCGGTCGGGCAGCAGCGATGGATCGCCAGCCGAGGCCAGGCGCGCGCCGTCGTGCGCGTAGACGGCAGCCGCTTGCAGCTCCAGCGTCTGCGCGACCGTGCCGAGGAACTCGGCGACGGCTCTGGTCTCGGCGGCCTGCAGGCTGCTTGCTGCGTGGGCCGCAACGAGGCGCGCCGCCGCTTGCAGGCTGCTGCGCCGGTCCTGTTCGAGCGCCGCGCGTTCGCGCCGATACGCGGCGACGCCGAGGTAGCCGAGCACGAGCAGTGCGAGCAGCGAACCCAGCCCGGTCATGCGCATGCGCAGAGAGATGCCGCGGCTCTTCATCGAGCACGCACCAGTGAGCATGCCGCCAGTTCCCGCGACGCACTGCCGAGTGGCCACAACGGCGCCTCTGTGGCGGGGTTCGGCGCGTCCGAGGAAGGCGTTGGCATCGCCCCTTCTCATCGACTCCGAGTTGACTGGTCTTGACTGGCCCGAGGCCCGCTGCGCGAAAAGTGACGAGGATCGCGACGCGCACGGCGGCCGGCCGCGGCGTCGGATCACCGACGGTGCGCAACCCGCCTTGGCGTCGGCTCCTTGGCGACCGTGCGTTACCGAACGCCCGCCGCCGCCAGCGTGCGCGCCAGATACTCGTATTGGGCGCGCGAGTTGTAGACCTGCGGCGAGATGCGCACGAGCCGCAACGGCGGGTGCGGCCAGCGCACGACAGGCACCTCGATGTGGTGTTCGTCGAACAGGCGCACCTGCAACGGGTCGAGTCCCTGCGGCGGCACGAGCGGCACTTCTAGCGGCTCGAGCTCGACGGCGGCCAGCGAACCGATCATGGCCGGCGGCGCCGCGGGTCTCGTGCCGAGCGCCGTGCAGAGCAGATCGCGCCCGACCAGCGCGAGCTTGCGGTTGTGTGTCTGCAGCTCCTGCATGCCGCCCGGCAGCAGCGAGCCGAGGAAGTGCAGGGCGGTCGGAATGCACAGGAACGGCGTGAAGTCGTCGGTGCCCGAGAAGTCGAACTCGAGCCGGAAACGCGAACGGTCCGTGCGTGTCGACGAAGCACCGTGGCTGATCGAGAGCGGTCGGATCCGCTCCTGGCGGTCGCGCCGCACGTGCAGCAGGGCCGAGCCCTTCGGTGTGCAGAGCCACTTGTGGCAGTTGCCCGTGTAGTAGGCCGCACCGAGCCGGTCGAGGTCGAGCTCGAGCATGCCCGGTGCGTGCGCGCCGTCGACGAGCGTGTCGATGCCGCGTTCGCGCAGAGCGTGCACGATCGGTTCGACGGGCAGCACGAGACCCGTCGGGCTCGTGACGTGGTCGATCAGCAGCAGCTTCGTGCGGTTCGTGACGCACGCGAGCACGCTGTCGATCACCTGCCGCGGATCCTGCAGCGGGAACGGGATCGGCGCCGCGACGACGCGCGCACCGGCGCGGCCCGCGACGAAGTCGATCGCGTTGCGGCAGGCTGCGTACTCGTGGTCCGTCACGAGCAGTTCGTCGCCGGCCGCGAACTGCAGCGAGCGCAGCACGGTGTTGACGCCCGTCGTCGCGTTCGCGACGAAGGCGAGGTCGTCCGCGGCGCAGCCGACGAAGCGCGCGAGCTCGTGCCGCGCCGGGTCGAGCCGGCTCTCGAGCTCGCGGTGCAGGAACAGCACGGGTTCGCGTTCCATGCGGGTGCGCAAGTCCTGTTGGTGCTGCAGCACCACGCGCGGGCACGCGCCGAAGCTGCCGTGATTCAGGAACACGACCTGCGGATCGAGATCCCAGTGCGACGCAAACGGCGACGGAGCGGGCAGCGTCATGCGTGTGCAGCCGCCCTGTCATGGCCCGCGAGCACGGCAGCCTCGTGCGCGAGCAGCCACTGCTTGCATGCCAGCCCGCCGCCGAAGCCCGTGAGGCTGCCGTCCTTGCCGATCACGCGATGGCAGGGCACCACGATCGGCAGCGGGTTCCTGCCGTTCGCCGCGCCGACGGCTCGCGTCGCGGACGGCCTGCCGAGCAAGCGCGCTTGCTGCTGGTAGCTGCGCGTCTCGCCGAAGGGGATCTCGGAGAGAGCGCGCCACGCCGCGAGCTGGAACTCGGTGCCCGAAGGCAGAAGGCGCAGGTCGAACCGCCGCCGCCGGCCCGCGAAATACTGATCGAGCTGTCGCGCGAGCTCGTCGCACCGGCCGTCGTCGCGTCTCGCGTCTTCGCGAGGCTGCTCGCCCGGCAGGTGGATGCGCACAACCGCGCCGTCGTCCCGTACGACGAGTCGCAGGCTGCCGATCGGAGAACGGAGCGAGCGCGTGTAGAGGTCCATGTTTCGGGCTTCGAGAGTAACGCGGCTCGTCAGCGAACGGCTATGGCCATGCGCACGACAGGGGACGCGAGCTTTTCCGACGATGGTTCGCCTTCCTGCAGGTGCAGGTAGAACTGCGTGAGGATCGGGCCCGCTGGCGAGAGCCGCTTCGCCAGCAGCGCCTCGCGCAGCAGCCGTTCGCCCGCCGCGAGCTTTTCCTCGAGTGATCCCGCGGGCGGCCAGACCTCGAGGCAGCGTCCGGCAGGTACTTCGCGGAGCTGCCAGTCCTTCGGTGCCTGCAGCGCGGGGCCGTTGGCGCGCTGGCGGAACGGGGCGGCGATCCAGGCCTTGCCCTCCTCCTGCCAGAAGATCGGGAACCCGGCGATCCACTGTTTCTGCCGCTCGAGCTCGACGTGTACGGGTTGATAGGCGGCGACGCGCGCGGCCCAGTTCCCGGGATCGGCGATGCACACCCAGCGCGTGGCCTTCGCCTCGCCTTCGACCGGCACCTCGGAGCGGCTCTCGGGCAACGGACCGGGCGCGGGCATGACATTGCGCTGCCCTCTCTCGCCCTTCGCCGCGGCCGGTGGCGCGAAGAAATCGGGAGCCCAGTCGATTTCGCGGAGCTTGAGAACCACGTCACAGCGACCGAGCCCGTCGAGCTCGAGCTGCTTCGCGATCCACGTCGTCGGTGTGCGCAGGTATTCGACGACGCGCACTGCGCCCGCGGCACTCGCGAACGAGTCGGGCAGCAGACTGTGGTCGCGCAGCCGCAGCTTGCACAACGAGCCATCGGGTTGCGTGAGCTCGAACTCGTTCGGTCCCGTGCGACGGCAACCCGTGGCTCGGTGCAGCGGCCCGAACGTCGCCGCGTCGAGCAGCGTGCGGAGCCGGCGCACGCGCGCCGCCGCTTCGGGAGCAGGCTGCTTCGCCTCGGCGTTTTCGAGGTGGAAGACCGTGTCGCCCGTGAGCAGATAGGTGCTGTTCGCTTCCTGCACACGCAGCTTGTCGGGCAGGATCGCGAACAGAAGGATCTCGGTGCCACCGGCTGGCCGCACCGTGGCCATGATGGAGTCGATCTTGCCGCGCAACGGCCTGTGGCACTCGTCGAGCACCGCGGCGACGAGATCTCCTTCCGCGATCGCGGCGACGTCGACCGTGCGCGCGCGCGGCGCAGGCTGCTGCGCACCCTCCGCGCCGCAGGCGTGGATCAGAACAGCGGCCGCGACCGTCAGTGTCGCGAGGCCGACTCCTGCCGACCGCGTTCGAAGACCTTTCGCCACGCCCCGACGTCGTACTGGTAGTCCTTGCCGCCGGCAAGCGTCACCAGCGCCTTGCTGGCGTGCAGGCGCACGTTCTGCACGGTTTCCTGCGGGCCCAGCAGTTCGATCAAGGCGTCAGCGTAGTCCTGCGCGTTCATGCGCCCGAGGGCCACGCAGACGGCCATGCGGACGCGCGCCGTCGGGTGCTTCACGAAACTCGCCACGAGCGCGGCGTTCGCGGGATCGCGAGCGAGCCCCAGGCCGCGCACCGCCGAGACGAGTACCCCGGTCGGCACCGAATCGCGGCGCTCCGTCAGCAGCCGCCGCCAGATCGCCTGGATCTCGGCCGGGTGATTGCTCATCGGCTGCAGCCGGTAGAGGGCCCATGCGGCCTGCACGCGCCCGTCATCGGGATGGCCCTGCTTCTCGACGATCGCGGCCAGCACGCCGGGCGGCGTTGCCGGCGAACGCAGCACCGCGAGTCCGAGCACGGCGTGATCGACCACGAGCGGATCGGACAGCTGCGCGCCCTGCAGGATGATCGGCATCATCTCGAGCTTCTCGGAGAAGCCGAGCGCAGCGAGTGCGATCGCCTGTTGGCGAGGTTCGCTGCCGTCGGCAGCCAGGGCCTGCAACCGGCGGAAGTTCTCGCCAGGCGGGAGCGCCTCGCTCTCGGCCGTGCCGCCGGCGATCCGGGTCCGCTCGAGCCCCTGGTCGAGCACCATGTCGCGGATCGACCGTTCGAGCCGTTCGGCTTGCTGGTCGGCGCGGATCTCGCCTTGGTTGGAGAGTGCTTGCACGTAGCTGTCGATGGACTGGTCGAGCCGCAGCAGCACGGTGTTGATGTCGCGCCGGCGTTCTTCGGCCTTTTGCAGCGCGCGGTGGCGCTCTGTTTCCTCTGGTGCCGGCTCCCGCTTCGGGTCGGGGGAAGAAGCGCAGCCGGCGAGCAGGAGCGGCAGCAGAGCGAGCAGTCGGGTCATGGATGGGGGCTTCGAAGGGGACGCCCGGCTATCCTTCCCGGTTTTCAGCGGCGGCGCCAGGATCGGGGCGACTTCGCGCGAGCCGGTGGCACACCTTGCCCCCTCGACCTAGCCTGTGGCGATGAGCGAGTTCCCGGGACCGGTGCACCACGTGCGCGTGCGCTACTGCGAGACCGATCGCATGGCCGTTGCGCACCATGGCAGCTACGTCGCGTGGTTCGAGGAAGCGCGCACCGAGTGGATGCGGGCGCGTGGCAAGACCTACCGGCAGATGGAGGACGAAGGCAACCTGTTGCAGGTCGTCGATTTCTCGTGCCAATACCACAAGCCCGTCGACTACGACGAGGTCGTGGCGATCAGGGTGCGCATCGGGGAGGCCGGCAAGGCCGCGGTGACGATCGAATACGAAGCGCGCCGCGAACGCGACGGCGTCGTGTGCGCCACAGGGAGCACGAAGCTCGCGTGTGTCGGCCGCGACGGCAAGCTGCGACGGCTGCCGCCCGAGCTCGGCGAGGCGGGCGGATAGCCGACCCCGAGCGACCGCAATCCCGTCGGGCGTTACGCGAAAGCCCCTTGCCAAGCGTGGGATTCGCGAGACTACGGGCCCAGGGCCCGCCCGTCGCGACAAGCCACACAGCCCAGACTCGCGGCCCCCCGCGACTTCGCGTAAGTTGTGCGGCCCGGGCGCCAGAATCCTGGCTTGCCCGACACGTAGCCGCACGCCCATGTCCATGTCACCGGAAGTCGCTTTCGAGCAGCACCGCGAGCGACTGCTCTCGGTGATCTATCTGCGCATGGGACCCGACCTTCGAGTCCGCATGGACCCCGAGGACGTGCTCCAGGAAGTCGCGATCGAGGCGGTCAATTCGTGGAAGACCCTGTCCACCGAGGAGAACGCGGGAGCTTGGCTCGTGACACTGGCGCGCCGCAAGGTGGCGCGGATCATGCGCGACCAGCTCGGCGTCGCCGCGCGGGATCCGCGCCGCGAACACGCGGTCAAGACCGAACTGCCGCTGGCCGACCGGCGATCGGGCCCGATCACGCACGCGGACCGCAAGGACCGGCTCGAACTGCTCGAACAGGCCATCTTGCGCCTGTCGGGCGACCACCGCGAGGTGATCCTGCTGATGAAGATCGAGGGGCTTTCGGCCAAGGAGGTGGGCGAGCGCATGGGGCGCAGCGAGAATGCCGTGCATCTGCTGTTGAGCCGAGCGCTCAAGCGTCTGGCCGAAGAGTTGAAGCTGTGAACGAGCCGCAGTTGCCAAAGGCCGAGGGCAGTGGATTCGAGGACAGGGGCCGAGACCCCGTCGCCGATGCGGCGGACCTGCGCATGGCCGAGGTGTTGCGCGGCTCGAGCTCGGGCGCCGAGTTGCGGGCCGAGCTGCAGGGCGACGGCACCGCCGAAGGGTCCGACCTGCTGTCGCGTCTCAATGCGCTCGAGTTCGTCCAGCAGGTCGTCGGCGGTACGGCGGACATGCCGGCGCGGCTCGGCGACTATCAGATCAAGGGTCTGCTCGGCCGCGGCGGCATGGGCACCGTCTACCTCGGCTGGCACGAGGAGCTCGAACGCGAGGTCGCCTTGAAGGTGCTGTCGCCGAGCTTCGCGTCGGATCCGACGATGCGCCGGCGTTTCCGCGCGGAGGCGCGCGCGACGGCCGCGCTGCACCACCGGCACATCGTGCCGATCTACGACTACGGGGAAGCGCAGGGCATGCCGTTCTTCGCGATGGAGCGCGTCGACGGCATGAGCCTCGACAAACACATCGCTGCGGCACGTCGGCTCGGCAAGCGTCCGATGGCACCGCTCGACGCGGCGGAACGGTTCGCCGGCGTGGCCGATGCGCTGGGCCTCGCGCATCGCCGGCGCGTGCTGCACCGCGACGTCAAGCCCGGCAACATCCTGGTCGGCAGCGACGGCACGCTGGCGCTCAGCGACTTCGGTCTCGCGAAGGCGCTCGACCGTGCCTCCGTGCGGCTCACTTCGAGGGGCGGCGGCTTCCTCGGCACGCTGCACTACTCTTCGCCCGAGCAGGCGCTCGGCCACGAGTGCACGCAGGCGAGCGACCTCTATTCGCTCGGCGTGACGATCTTCGAGGCCGTGACCGGCGAGCTGCCGATGACCGGCAAGACGACCGAGGCGCTGTTGCAGTCGATCCTGCACGGCACGCCAAGGCGCCTGCGCGATCACGTGCCCGAGGCGCCGCGCGATTTCGACGCGGTGCTCGAGAAGCTGCTGACCCGCGAGCCGGCGGACCGCTACCAGGACGGCGAAGACCTCGCGCGCGATCTGCAGCGCATCGCCGACGGCGAGCCCGTGCACATCAAGCGCCTGCCGCTGCACGTCCGCGCGTGGCGCAGAGCACGCAAGAACCCCGTGCTGTCGGGCGCGATCATGGCGACCATCGTGTTGTCGCTCGCGACGGTGACGCTGTTGACCGTGTGGCGGCGCGAGCGCGGCCAGAGCCTCGAGCTGAGGCACCAGGACAAGCTCGTCGAGATCGTTCGCGACATCAGCGCCGAGGCAGGGTCCCCGTGGGGGGGCGCGCAGTTCCTGTATTCGCTCTGTGGCGCCGAAGTGCCGGCCGTGCCGCCGAACCCGAACGTGCTGCTGAAGCTCGAGCGCGCGCGTGCGGAATGGACCGACGACGCCCAGGTCGTCGCGATGCGCCGGGCCTATGTCGACGATCCGGAGCCCGAGGCAAGCGCGCTGCTGCGCGAGGGGCGTGGTTACGAGGCGTTGCTGCGCTACGACGCGGCGATCACCGACGCGCTGGCCGCGCGCACGGGCGGCGACTTCGCGGTCGAGCTCAGGTTGTACGGCCTCTATCTCGGCCGCTGCGTCGCGAACCTGACCGCCGCTGTCGCGCGTCCCTTCGAGGCGCGCATGGACCTCGCGCTGGCCGCATTCTTGCGGCCGGGCGCGGTCTTCCCGCTCGAGTTGAAGGGGGTGCTCGATGTCGCGCAGAGTCCCGACGTGCCCGCGGCTGCGTCGAAGCTCGAGAGCAATGTCGCGACGGCCGCCCCGGACCGCGTGCGCGCCACGGGTCTCTTGTTGTGGAGCCTCGCGGGCCTGCAGCCGGCGCGGCACAGTAACATGATGGACTTCGGGCTGCGCTTCCAGGGCCGCCGCGCGCTGCACGAGGTCGCAGCACGCCTGTTGCAGACTTCGCCGGCCGACGTGCTGCCTCGCGGAACTCCGACCGGGTTGTCGAGCGAGATCGCCGAGCTTGCTGGCACGGCGTTGCAGCGGCTCAATGAACCTGCCGTGATGCGCGACCTGGTCGGCAGCTGCCGCGAACGGATCGAACGGCGTGTGCATCCCGACTCGCCGCTGCAAGGCTGGTGGTCGGTGCTGTCGGTGCTCGAACAACAACGCGGCGGCATGTCCGATCGCAACGGCAACCCGCTGTCGCCGGCGATGCAGCTCGCGACCTGGGACGACCTGCTGCGCCTCTCGCCGAAGCGCGAGAAGCTCAAGTTGTGGCTGCCGCGTTTCGAGGAGCTGCGCCGCAACCACCCCGCATTGCGCGGCATGCTCAGTGTCGCGGCGCGCATGCATCTGATGGCCGGTTCGGCGGACGACGCCGAGAAGTCGGTTCGCCTGTGGATCATCGAAGCCGAAGGCGACCCCGACGCGCAGCTGTGCCGCATGCGGCTCTTGCTGCGCCAAGGCAAACTCGATGAGGCGCTCGACGACGCGATGGTCGCGGTGCAGGAATCGGTGGCGCGCGCCGAAACGCTGCGCGAGGTCGTCCGGATCTGCGAGGAGAGCCAGGACGAGCTCGAGCCTGGCGAAGTCGAGCAAGTGCGGCTCATGGCCAGGCAGTTCAGCGCGCTCGGGGCCGGAACGGAGGGAAGCGTGCGATGACGAAGACCTGGCGCACCCGCCACCGTCGCTCGGCGTGGGCCATCGGGGTGCTGGTCCTCCTGGGCCTCGGCTTGTCGATCTACTCGCTGCTCGAGACCGAGTCGGGTCGCATGGTCGCGTCGCGCCTCCGGCAAACGGCGGCCGTGGAGGACGCAGGGCCTCCCTCACAACTCAGCTCGCCCGCCGCGAAGCCCGGCGCGAAAGTGCCGCTGCGTGGCCGGCCGATCCGCGGCGTCGTGAAGTTGCCGAGCGGCAGACCCGCGGCCGGTGCCACCGTGACGATCTACCGCGCGCTGACCGCCTGGCCCGAGTGGCGCCGTGAGCAGCTCGACCGGGCGATCACGGGCGCCGACGGCGCGTTCGAGTTCCGCTTCGAGACGACGCATGGTCTGCTGATCGGGTTCGAGCATCCGGGCCATGCCGGTGGGCTCGAAGAAGTGTCGCAGCTGCGCGAGCAGGAGTTGCGTCTCGTGCCCGGCTTCAGGCTCGACGGCTACGTGAGGAGTCCCGCGGGGCCCGTGCCGAATGCGCGTGTCGTGGTCGAGTCGGTGGTCGACGACGCGCGGCGCGCCGAGGAACGCACGACGGGCCCCGACGGCAGATACCGCTTCACGAACCTGGCGGCCGGGCCCGTACGCCTCGTGGCGCGCCACGATTCCTGGCAGCCTCGGACCATGCCCGCGGTCGTCATCGGGGACCTGCGCCAGGTCGACCTGCAGTTCGAGCGTCCGTCGGCGGCGCCGCTGCGCGGTCGCGTGATCAGCGCCGTGTCGCAGCTGCCCATCGAGGGCGCCGTCGTCGATGTGCTGGCGGGCAACCAGCGGCCCGGTCTCGTGCAGACGATTCGCACCGCGACCGGTCCCGACGGCAGTTTCTTCCTGTCCGGTCTGCCGCGCGGCAAGATGCAGTTGCTCGTGCGGCACGAAGCGCACGGGGCCGACATGAGCCCGCTCGTGATCGGAGCCACGACCGCCGAGGTGCCGATCGAACTGCCTTCGCGCTCGGAGGTGTCGGGGCGGCTCGTCTCCGTCGCTAGCCAACACGAGTTCCGCGGCGGCGAGCTGCTGCAGATCCGCGACCTCGCGGGTCAGATCGGCTACGCCGTCGTCGCCGCCGATGGCCGCTTCCGGTTCGCGGAGCCCCTGTCGCCGGGGCCGGCCAGCATCACTGTTCTCGACCGCCGCTTCTCGTTCGATCGCAGCAACACGCCCGAGATCGCGGTCAAGATCGCGGAAGCGGCGCGCACGGAGCTCGAGCTGCAGGTCAGGGCGCCCACCGTCGTGAAAGGGCGTGTCGTCGACGAAGCGGGCGCCGCTCTCGCGAACGTGGCCGTGATCCTGACCAAGGTCGTGGCCGATGCGCGCTCGATCAGCGATGCCGCGTTCCAGTTCGACTTCGGCGCGGTCGGCAGTCAGGTCGTGCAGTTGTTCGGTCAGGATCACGACGAACTCGTCGCAGTGTCCGGGGCCGACGGCGCGTTCGAGATCCGCGGGCACAAGCCCGGGCCGCTGCAGGTGCGCTTCGAACTGTCCGGGCGAGGCAGCCGCCGCGTGTCGTCGACGGTGCCCGACTCGAGCGAGCCCAAGGAGCTCGAGTCGATCATCCTGCCACGTGGCTGCCGCGTGCAGGGTACTGTCCTGCGCGGTGGCCGCAGAATCGCAGGGGCTCTCGTCGCGGTCATCGGGCCCGATTGCACGGGAATGACCGTCACGCGCGGCGACGGATCCTTCGCCGTGGACGATCTGTTGCCAGGCGAGTATCGCCTGCGCGCGAGCCTGCCGGCCCAACCGAAGGGCCCCTACGAGCTGGTGACTGCTGCGCCGGATCACCCGGTCAACAGGGTTCTGATCTTCAGCAGCGGCCGGACCGTGCGCGGCACGGTCAGCGGCAGCGACGGACAGCCCGTGGTGGGCGCGATCGTCGCGGTGCGCGGTTCGTTGGGACAGACGACGCGGACCGACGACGGCGGCGATTTCCTGTTGGAGCTGCCCGATCGCGCGGTCGAGCTGCAGGTCTCGCTGAGCGACCGCAGCCGCTCGGACGTCAAGTCGGTGCCGCTGGGCGTGGACCGCGTCGAGATCACGCTCGATGCGCCGCCGATGTGCACGTTGACCGCCCAGGTCGCAGGGCTGCCGGGCAAGAAGCGTCTCGCCGGTGCCCTGCTGCGGCTCACGAAGCTCGACGGCGATGAGGGCGAGACGAACACACGCTGGGTCGAACTGCAGGACGGCGAGTTGCGCTGGCCGCTGTGCCCGGTCGGGAGCGTGCGCGTCGAGATCTGCGGTGACGGTTATGCACCCTACTCCGTGGATCGCGACTTCGTCGCCAACGAGGACCACACCCTCGGCGAGGTGCTACTCGAGCCGGGCGGGCGTGTGCATGGCATCGTGCAGGACCAGAGCGGCTCGCCTGTCGCCGGCGCCATCGTGTTGCTCGGCGAAGAAGGCGACCTCGATCTGTTCGAGCCGCGCGTGCGCACGGGTGCGGACGGCAGCTTCCGCATCTCGGGCGTCACGGCGCGGTCGCGGCATCTCGTCGTGCGGGCGCCGGGCTTTGCCGCGCGCACCATCGAACTGCAGCTACCCCAGGACGTGCTCGGCAGCACCCCGCTCTCCGTCGTGCTCGAACAGGGCTCGACGATCGAGGTGACCCTGAAAGGTGGTGCGCGCGATGGCGGGATCGTGCAACTGCGGCGGGGGGGGCGGCTCGTGGCCAGCACGGAGACCGACGAGAGCGGTCGCGCTTCGTTCAGCAACCGCAGCGCCGGCACCTATTCGGTGCAGCTGTTCGGCAGTCAGATGGCGCCCGTCGAAGTGGTGGTCGGGGCGACGCCGACCGTCAGCGTGCGCCTGCCCTGACCGCACGGGTTGTTTCGAGACCGGCGGCGCGGCAAGCTGCAAGCAATGCGCCACGCCTGCTACCTCGCATGCATCCTGGGGTGGACTGCATGCGGCGGCGCGGGCGGCAAAGCCGCCGCGTCCTCTGGCGCATCCGACGAAGAGATCGCGGCCGAGCTCGTGGTCGCGCGAGCCGGTTGTGCGCGCTGCCATGCGCTGCCGGAGCCAGGTGCTGCGCGCGGCGCGCCGATTCGGGGGCCCGCGCTCGGCTTCGCTGCGAGCTGGCATGCCGATGACGGCGGCGAAGCGCTCCTGCGGCGGCACCACGGCGGTGATGATGCCGCGGACCTGGCCGCGTGGGTGCGTTCGCTCGGCTCGTCGCCGCTGGCAACCGCCGTCGTTGCGCCGTCGCTTTTCGAGTGCGGCGAGCAGTTGTTCCGCAGCCTCGCGTGTCAGGCGTGCCACACGGTCGAGCAACTCGATGCGCTCGCAGCTCGCACGGACCACGCGCACGTGACCGCGTTCCTCGCCGATCCAGCGCAGCATCGCCCCGGCGTCGTGCACGTTCGCGTGACCGGCATGGAGAGCGCCGCGATCGCCGCGTGGCTGCTTCGCTCCCAGCAACCGAAACCCGCGACCGCCGCGGTTCCGGGTTTCGCGTACGAGTGCTTCGAACTGGAGATCGAGGAGGAGTCGTTGCCACGGATCGATGGCCTGGCCGCTGCCGCGCGCGGGATCGCACGCCGCATCGATGCCAAGGTCGGCACGCGCAAGGATCATTTCGCGTTGCGCTTCCGCGCGACGCTCGACGTGCCCGCGACCGGTGAGTGGACGTTCTTCACCGACAGCGACGACAGTTCCTGGCTCTGGATCGACGAACAGCTCGTGGTCGAGAACGAGGGCATCGCTCCTCATCGCGAGAAGAAGGGCACGGTGGACCTGCAAGCCGGGCCGCACGCGTTGTGTGTGCTCTACACCGAGGCCGAAGGCGAGCAGAGTCTCGAAGTGCAATGGCGCGGCCCCGGAGTCAAGAAGCAGGTGATTCCCGCCGAACGGGCCGTTGCGACGACGGTGGCGCTCGTGCCACCGCGCACGCCTGAACCTCCCGACGCTGCTGCTGTGCAGCGCGGCCGCCTGCGAGCGAGCGAACGCCGCTGCGGTGCGTGCCATGCATTCGACGATTCCGTGGCCGCGGCGGCGCCGCCTGCCGCGGCTCCATTTGCCACCCTTGGTCGAGGTCCGTGTCCGCATGCGCCAGGTGCATCGGCCATCCAGGTCGCCGCGAACCCATCGCTGCAGCGGACCCACGGACCACGGGACGCGCTGGCCGCGGCGTTGCTGCGCGACGGCTGCCTGTCGTGCCACGTGCGCGACGGCCGCGGTGGTCTGCCGCCTGCGGTGCGGCAGCAACTGTCCGAAGTCGAGGACCTCGGCGACGAAGGCCGCCTGCCGCCGGACCTCTCGAACGTCGGCCGCCGCCTGCGGCAGGAGTGGATCGAGAAGGTCCTGGGCTCGGGCCATTCGGTGCGGCCCTACCTGCGTGTGCGCATGCCGCCCATGCCGGAACCACGCGCGAGAGCCTACGCCGCGTGGTTTGCGGCCGTCGATGCCGCGGACCTGAAGGATCACGAGCCGCCGTTCTCGGTCGAGGCGGTGCAACTCGGCCGGCGACTCGCGGGCACCAATGGCCGCAACTGCGTCACGTGCCATCCATTCGACGGCAGGAAGGCGCTCGGCCCGCAGGGCATGGACCTCGCGATCCAGCACGAGCGCGTGCGGCCGGCGTGGTTCCGCGAATGGCTGTTGCACGCCGCGACGCTGCGCCCCGGCACACGCATGCCGTCGCTCTGGTTTCGCGGTGACGACGCGGATCGCCGTGAGGTCGATGCGTTGCGCACCTGGCTCTCGCTCGGCGTCGCGGCCCCGGTGCCCGACGGGCTCGTCACGAGTCCCGGTCAGTTCCTGCTCGAACCCGGGCAGCGGCCGCGCCTGCACGGCGCGTTCTTGAAGGGGCTGTCGGCGCGATGTCTCGCCGTCGGCACGCCGGAGCGCACGCACTTTGCCTACGACCTCGCGCACGCGCGGCTCGCATGGCTCTGGCGCGGTGCCTTCCTCGACGCGGAAGGCACGTGGAAAGGTCGCGCGGGGAAGCTGTTGGTTCCGAAGGGACAGGACTGGGTCGTGCTCGAGGATCTCGAGATATCCTTTGGTGCGACGCGGCGCATGCTCGGACAGCGTATGACCGCCGATGGCTACCCGGTGTTCCGCGTGGCAGCCGGCGAGGTCGAGTTCGAAGACGAGATGCGCCCGCGTCTCGCCGAGGGCGGCAGCGAGGTCGTGCGGACGCTGCGCTGCGTGCGCGGCGTGCTCGAGATCGCATTGCCGCCGCCGTCGGGAACCGTGCAGCTGTTGGCTTCCGGCGCGAACGGCCGCCTGCGTTGCGAAGCCGGGCAGACGCTCGAGGTCGTCTACCGATGGTGATCGTGCCGTTGCTCGCGTGCCTCTTGCCCCAGGAGCCGGCATCCGAGCCCCCGATCGTGCGCGCGCCCGATCCGGCCGAAGCGCGCTTCGTGCAGATCGTCGACGTGGTTCTGCCCAAGGAGATCGTGCTCGAGGTCGGCGGGCTCGCGCAACGCGGCGACGAGCTGTTCGTGTGTACGCGGCGCGGCGAGGTATGGCGCATCACCGGTGCCGAAGGCAGCTCGCCGAAATGCGCGCTCTGGGCCGAAGGACTCCAGGAGCCGCTCGGTCTGCTCGACCACGACGGTTGGCTCTACTGCGTGCAGCGCGGCGAGTTGTCGCGCCTGCGTGACGCGGATGGCGACGGCCGCATGGACGAGCTGCAGACCGTCGCCGACGGTTGGCCGCTCTCGGGCAACTACCACGAGTATGCGTTCGGGCCGGCCCTCGCGGGCGACGGCTCGTTCTGGATCTCGTTGAACAAGCCGTTCGGCGACGAGCCGTTCGGGCGCGCCGATTGGCGCGGTTGGGCGATCCGCGTGCCGCCCACGGGCGGTTTCGAACCGGTCTGCGCGGGGCTGCGTTCGCCGGCCGGCATCGGCACGTCACCCGAAGGCGAGGTCTTCTTCACCGACAACCAGGGCGAATGGTGTGCGACGGGCAAGTTCGCGCCGCTCGCCGTGGGGGACTTCCACGGCCATCCGTGGGGCATCGGGTCCTGCAAGCTGCCACCTAGCCGCGTCGTGTTTCCGGGCAAGGTGAAGGACGGTATCCGCATCGAGGAGTGTGCGCGCACGATCCCGAACTTCCGACTGCCTGCCGTGTGGATCCCGTATGACCTGCTCGGTCGATCCCCGGCCGGATTCGTGTGGGACACAGCCGGCCACTTCGCGCCGTTCCGCGGCCAGGTGTTCTGCGGCGACCAGTACTCGTCCGAGGTGTTCCGCATCTCGCTCGAGAAGGTCGCGGGTCGCTGGCAGGGGGCGTGTTATCCGTTCCGCCGCGGACTCAAGTGCGGGATCACGCGCGTGCTGTGGGGGCGCGATGGGTCGTTGTGGTGCGGCCTCACGAACCGCGGCTGGGGTTCGGCGGGCGAGTCCGAACACGGGCTGCAGCGCCTGGTCTGGCGCGGCGCGGTTCCGTTCGAGCTCGTCGAGGTCAAAGCACTCGCGAACGGTTTCCGGCTGCATTTCTCGTTGCCGGTCGATGCAGCGAGCGCAGTGGCGTCGAACTTCGCCGTGAAGAGTTGGACCTACGACCATCACGAGGAGTACGGCTGCAAACCGCGTGACACGCGAGCGCATCGCGTCAGCGAGGCGAGCGTGGCCCAAGATGGCCTCACGGTGGACCTGCGGGTCGAGGACCTCGCGTCGGTGCGCGTCTACGAGATCCGCTGTTCAGGGCTCGTGGGCCGCGGGGCCGAAGCCTCGATCTGGCACGGCGTTGCCTGGTACACGCGCAATGCGTCGCCGCCGAAGTGAGAGTGCAGCTACCGCGCTGCGATCTCGATCCACCAGACGCGAGATGGGATCTGCCGCGGTCCGGTGACGATCTGGATCCGGCCCGGCGCCGGTTCCGCGAGGCCGGCGGTTGCATGTACGGGCAACCGCACGGCAGGCAGTGACTGCACAGTGGTGTGGTCCGTACAGCCGCCGCACCTGCGCCCCGCACTGCGCGGGTGTTGGCGGTGCCGTCCGGGCGCGGCATGATTGGCGACTCGAGTCTCGCCCCCGACCATTGACGGCCGCAGCCGCCAGCGGGTCGAGTCGGCGATCCACGCAACACGATCCACGCAACAACTGACTCTCTCGCTCTCCATCCATGCGCTTCATAGCTCTCGCCGTTTCCTCCATGCTCTCGCCAGTGCTGCTGGCGCAGACGCGTGTTCCCGAAGTCGAACCGAACAACACCAACGCGACGGCGCAGCCGATCCTGGTCGGGGACCAGATCGATTGCTCCCTGCCTGCCGCCGGTGACCAGGACTGGTTCGTGTTCACGGTGCCCGCAGCCGGTCGCATCCGCATCCACACCTCCAACGCCGGCACCGGCGCGCTGCCCGCCTTCGCCGACACGCGCATCGCGCTGCTGGACGCAACCGGCACGACGTACCTCGCCATCGACGACGACGCCCGCGGCACCACCAACGGCTGGGGCAGCGAGCTGCAGACGAACATCACAGCCGGCACCTACATGTGCCAGGTGACCCAGTTCGCCCTGACCGACCTCGGCCCGTACAGCCTGGAGATCGCGTCGATCACGCCGGTCGTCTATGACGGCGTCGAAGCCGAGCCGAACGACTCGCACCTGACGGCGACGCCGACCGGCGTGCTGGGTCTGGGTGCCAGGCGGTTCCACGGCAGCCTGGGTGCGAACACGGTGGTGCTCGCCGGCGGCGTCGTCGATGCGCCCGCGATCCCGCCGGTCGTGTACAGCGGCGTGGTCATTGCGCCCACGACGATGTTCACCGGCGTGGCTGGCAATTATCCGTACCTGCCTGCGGGCACCTTCACGACGACCGCGACGCAGAGCGCGACGCCGCTGTCGCAGCCGATGGCCAACCCGCCGCTCGCTTCGTACGTCCCCGGGATGAACCTCGTGATGACGAGCGGTCCCAACGTCGGCCTCGCCCGCCTGATCTCGAGCAACACCGCGATCGCGATCACCTCGGCGGCCTTCCCGGTCGTCAACGCCGCTGGCAACACCTACGACATCGTCACCACCAACACGACCACGGTCACGTGGGTCGGCCCGCTGCCAGTCGCGAGCATGTTCACCGGCAACCTGGGCTACAGCATGGTGATGACCAGCGGCGTCAACGCTGGCCTCACCCGCACCATCAGCGCCGGCACCGGTCCGGCCCCGTTCGGCTCGGCACTCACCACCGCGGCGTTCCCGGTCGCCAACGGCCCCGGCGACACGTTCGATGTCATCTGCACCGGCTCGAACCAGGCGGTCCGCGTGGTCGGCGCCCTGGTCCCGAACGCCTGGAACCCGATCACCGGCGGCTCCTCGCTGGGTCGTTTCCATATCCGCTTCACGAGCGGCGTCAACGCCGGCCTCTATCGGCAGATCCGCAGCAACACCGGGGCGTCGATCACCACGGAGACGACGCTGGCCGCCGCCCCCGGCGCCGGTGACACGTTCGACATCGAGATGGTCGACGCCGACTACTACCAGGTCGTGCTGACCGCCCCGCGTACGGGCTTCTGGTTCCAGATCAACGAGGGCGACAACGGCATGGTGTACGGCCACCGCTACGAACTGTACGACGCGGCCGGCAACGCGCTGCTGCCCGCGACTTCGGTGCAGAACCCGGCCTTCGGCACGCAGAACGGCACCCCCGTCGCCACGATTCCACGCACGTCGTCGGCCCGCGTCCTGCCCGCCGGCACCTACTACGTCGCGATCCGCAACCCGCTCACGCCGTTCGCCGCGTCGACCACGATGCCCGCCGGCGTGGTGCCGACCGGCAACTACATGCTCGAGCTGTTCACGATGCCGCTGAATACCGGCAGCACCGTCGTCGAAGCCGAAGCACCCGGCACGCAGACCAACAACACGACCGCCACGGCGCAGCCACTGCTCCCGGGCGACCTCGTCCAGGGCAACCTGACTGCCAGCACCGGCACCGATCCGTCCGACTGGTACGGCATCGTGATCCCGGTGCCGAGCTCGATCACGTTCCAGACCCGCCGCAATGGTGCGTCGGCGACGCCGATGCTCGACAGCACGCTCAACCTGCGTGACAGCACCGGCGCCATCGCGCTGACCGCGACCACCGGCAACGTCCTCGACGTGCCGAGCAACAGCACGAGCGGTCCGCACGGCCGCATCGTCGTGACGTTCTACCTGACCCCGGGTACCTACTACATCGACGTCACCGCACCGCTCGCGACCACAGGCTCGTTCGGCGACTACGAGCTGGAGACCAGTGCGTTGTTGCCGGCGCCGTACGTCGCCGCCAGCTACGCCGTGTTCGCGTCGAACGCCGGGTGCGGTGCTGCGCCGCAACCGACCCTCGTCCCGTTGTTGACGGGAGTCACTCCCGCCGTCAACGAAGTGCCGGCGACTGGCACCCTGTTCATCCGTCACATCACCAACATGAACGGCACGCCGATCCCCGGCGGCTTCATCGGGCTCCACGTGATGGGCCTCGCCAATCCGCCGGCGCTCGACCTGGCGATCCCGTTCGGCGGCACGCTCGGCGCGTGCTTCCTGAATGTCAGCCCCGACCTCGTCAGCACGGTGATCAGCGATGGGGCCGGCGTCGCCGAGCTGCGAATCGCCATCCCGGGGACCATCGCGCTGCGCGGCACGGTGCTCTGGGAGCAGGGCTACGACTTCGACCTCACGGCTCCGAACGGCTTCTTCCTGCAGCCCGGCAACTACGGCCGCTTCCTCGTCGGCGAGCGCACCTACTAGCCCAACTTCCGCAGTTGAGGATTCCTGTGGCCGTTTTTCGCGGCTCGATCGTCCGCCAGCCTCGCAACGGTGCGGAGGCGTCTCACGAAAGTGCGTGTAGTGACAACCAACCCCGTTGA
>Ga0075418_10000559_pt1 | contig 39931 bp, 39 predicted proteins | sample SoiMetdeltSBSDD2_FD_81776 | JGI IMG/M metagenome (GOLD analysis project Ga0075418, IMG submission 81776) | Bulk soil microbial communities from a Populus tree surrounding site in Tennessee, USA - Soil MetaG P. deltoides SBSDD2 | ecosystem: Environmental > Terrestrial > Soil > Tree plantation...
CGCATGCTCGACGTGCCCGCAGCACGTTTACCCGCGACCGTCTTACCCATCCTCGTCCATGACCGACGCGCAATGGATGATCCTGGAACCATTGCTGCCGCCGCCGGGCGGCCGCGACGACCTCGCCACTTTCACCCGCGGCAGCGCCTGCGACGTGTACGTTGTCACCAGCAACGGCTTTACGTTCGTCGGCGCCGCCGTCAAGTGGCACGACTACTTCGCCTGCGGCTATGAAATTCCAGCGGTTGGTGACTTCAACGGGGACGGCCGCGACGATCTCGCCACCTTCACCCGCGGCAGCGCCTGCGACGTGTACGTTGTCACCAGCAACGGCTTTGTGTTCGTCGGCGCCGCCGTCAAGTGGCACGACGTTTTCGCCTGCGGCAACGAGATCCCCGCCACCGGTGACTTCAACGGGGACGGCCGCGACGACATCGCCACCTTCACGTGGGGCACGACCGGGGACGTCTTCGTTGCCACCAGCGTCGGCTTTGCGTTCATCGGCACCTCCATGAAGTGGCACGATGTCTTCGACTTCGGCGCGGAAATACCCGCGATCGGCGACTTCAACGGGGACGGCCGCGACGACATCGCCACCTTCACCCGCGGCGGCGCCTGCGACGTCTACGTCGCCATCAGCAACGGAGCGGCGTTCCTCGGCACCGCCGTCAAGTGGCACGACTACTTCTCCTGCTACAGCGAGGTTCCCGGAACCGGCGACTTCAACGGGGACGGCCGCGACGACCTCGTCACCTACACCCGCGGCAGCGCCTGCGACGTCTACGTCGCCATCAACATCGGCGCCATATTCGCCGGCACCGGTGTCAAGTGGCACGACTACTTCTCCTGCGGCAGTGAAATCCCCGCGGGAGCCACCACCTGGCAGTAGAGGTAGCGGCGAAGAACACACGGCGCTTGGCGGCTGGGCCGCCACGCGCCGCTGTCAGATGGCGGCCGCCTGGACGACCTTCCATCCCGCGCTGGTGCGGGCCATCGTGAGCACCACCCGGTTCTGATCCATCTTCTCGCCCTGGATGTTGACGTTCTTGCGGAACTGGTTCACATACAACAGAACCTCGACCCGGTCGGCCTCCGCGGAGACGACCCCGGCCGCCGACACCTCCGCCCGCACGGTCGCCTGCTCGCTCATCACGGCCTCGCGCAGGGCACCGGTCGTCTGCTCGTACTCTCTCGTGAAGTCACCGGTCGTGAACGCGACCCCGTTGGCAACGGCCGCGTCGAAACCCTTGTAGTCGTAGGAGAAGATGGCCCGGGCCGCCGCCGTGGCCGCCGCGACCGACTCGCGCGAGGCGTCCTGGCGCGCGGCCGAGGCGTGCTCCTGCCACATCGCCAGGCCGGCGAAGAGCAGCAGCAACCCGGCCAGCACGGGCAGGATCAGCCCACGAACTCGAGCTTGGAGACCAGCCATCGCCCCTCCTCCTTCACGAGATCCACCTTGATCCGGTAGTGGGCCGGGCGCCCTTGGGGTGCTTTGACATTCTTCACCGTGGCGTCGACGGCGACGAGCACCACCGCCGAGTCCGCGTCACCCGACACCAGACCGGCGCGCAGCACCGTGCCCTGGGACTGCACCTCGTTGTCCACCACGGCCGCGCGGACCTGGGTCTTGCCGCGCGTGTACTCTCCGGCGAAGTCACCGGTCGCGGCCGAGGTCACGCGCTGGATGTCCGAGTCGACCGTCGCGGCCGAGATCGATACGAAGTCGATGGTGAACTGCCGTGCAGCCGCGACCGCCGCGGCGTGGTCGCGCTCGGCGACCTGGCGCGAGTAAAGGCGCCAGCCGGACCATGCGGCGGCGGCGACGGCCAGCGCCAGCACGCCGAACACCAACAGCTGCAGGCGTTTCATGACATGACTCCCGAGTAGAGCAGCAGCTTCCAAGACTGGGCACCGGCATAGGAGCCCTGCCCGCCGTCGCCGCCGAACTGCAGCGGCCGTCCGTCCGGGCCGAGCACCAGCCCGGTCACCGGGTCGAAGCCGAAAATCGTTGGGCCCGCCGGGGCGCCGGGTGTTGGAGGAGTGAGGGAATCCACCCGGCTTCCCGGCGGGATCGGCGCGGGCGTAGGTTCGGGACCACCCGGCCTCGGAATGAAGTTCGTGCCCCGCCGGCCCGATCCGGCGGCGTTCTCCTGGCCGCTGCAGCGCAGGTTCTCCCCGGTGCGCTGGTACTGGCACGGCGGCGGGTCGTTGAGGTTGACCGCCAGGCCCAGGTGGGCGGTGCCGTCGCCGGGCACGACGGTGAAGCCGCCGGCGGCGGCCAGCGGGTACACCACCAGGATCTGCTCGATCCCGGCCACCCGCCGGGCCGCGATCCCGTTGACACTGACCAGGTTTCCCAGCAGCATGCCCAGCGCGGGATCCAGATCCGTCAGCAGGCCGCGCAACTGTGCCGCGGCCGGCGGCCCGTTCTCCAGCAGGCGCCGCAGATCGGGATCCGCGTTACGAAGCGAGGCCGCGAGGCGCGCCAGTCCTGACGCCCACTCGCGGATGGCTTGGGCCGATTCCGCTTGTGCGGCAAGGACAGTGCGACCGTCCTCCAGCAGCGCGACCGTCTGCGGCAGGTATTTCACGGCGTCGGCCAGCAGAGCGTTGCCCGAGTCGAGCAGCGTGCGCAGCGACTCCTCGTTGCCCTCGAACCCGGTACCCAACTCGTCCAGCACCACGGCCAGATCGTCCGGGTCGATGGAGGACACGAGGGCGTCCAAATTGGTCAGCAGAGTCTCCACCGGCAGCGGCGTGGAGGTGCGCTGCACCGGGATGACGTCACCCTCACGCAGGAACGGACCGTCGGCTGTGGACGGTCTCAGGTCGACATACTGCTCCCCCACCGCCGACCGCAGCGCCACCACGGCGCTGGTCGACGCGGGCACCGACCATTGACCGTCGATGCGCAAGTCGACGCGCACTCCGGTATCGCGCAGGCCGACCGCCGTCACCCGGCCCACCGGCACGCCGCGGTAAGTGACCGGGGCGTTGACGAAGATGCCGCCCGCGTCGGCGAAATCGGCGTGCACCACATAGGCTCCGCCGAACAGGTCGTCGCGCCAGCCCAGATGCTCCAGGCCCACGTAGCCGAGGCCGAGCAGGCTCACGACCGCGAAAGCCAGCAGCTTCAACCGAAGGATCATCCGCGCAGCCCTCCCGCCAGTAAGTGGAACAGCGGCAACGAAGGCAGCAGCAACGGCACGGGTGGCAGCCCCGGCAACGACGGCGTCGGCAAAGGCAAGGGTGGCAGCGAAGGCAGCGGCGGCAACGGTGGCAACGGCAACGGTGGCAACGGTGGCAGCGGCAGGCCCGGCACCAGTGGCGGCGTGCCCTCCGGCGGCGCGATCAGGCTCTGCGCCAGGAAGGTCACCGCGTCGAGGTCGACCGTGGCGTGCAGGTTCACCTTGTCCCCGTTGATGGCCCGGGTCACGTTGGGCGGGAACGGGAAGGTGAGCATGAAGTCCAGGGCCCGGGGCAGATCGTCGCCCGCCTTGACCAGCTGGTCGAGCAGGGGTTGCAGCGCCTTCAGCTCGGCCACCAGATCTTCCTGGCTCTCGTTTATTACTTTGGTACCCACCCCGCTGAGCGAATTCAGGGCCGTCAACGCCTCGGTCAGTTGCGACCGCTGCTCGGCCAGCACGCTCAGCCCCGGGTCGAGCGCCTCCACGGCCGCCCCGATCGCCTGCCGCTGCTCGGCCAGGCGTGCCGACAGGCGGTCGAGTGCATCAATGGCCCGAACGATATCGGCCTTCTGGGCGTCCAGCCCGGCAACAAAAGTATCCAGCTTGGACAGCGCATCACGCGCCTCCTCCTCCCGGCCGGCCAGCGCTTGCACCACCTCCACGTTGATGGTCTTCAGGTTGGCCAGGCCGCCACCGTTGAGTACCAAACCCAGCGCGGCCAGCACCTCCTCCACCTCGGCGGCGCGTCTGGTGCGGCTCAACGGGATCAGGTCGCCCTCGGACAGGCGTCCCCGCGGCTGCTCGCCGGCGGGCGGGGCCGACAGCGCCACGAACTTCTCCCCCAGCAGGCTGGTCTGGCGGATGGCGGCGGTGGCGTTGTCGGGCAAGGTTACCGATTCCCGCACGCGCAACGACACGACCGCCGTCCACCCTCTGAGGGAAACCCCTTGAACACTGCCGACGGACACGTCATTCACCTTCACGCCCGCCCCGGGTGCCAGGTCGAGCACATCGGAGAACTCGGCCGTCACCGTGAACCCCGGCTGTGCAGAGGTGCACCCGCTGGCCAGAACCATGAGCATGAGAGGGACGTGGACCACTCCGCCAAGTGATCCACGTCCCGTCCCCCACCTCATGGCTGCACCAGCTTCGCGAGGTCGAAGCACTGCTGGGGTACTTCGGGAGCGGGCAGGACGTTGACCATGAGGCTGCATATGTAGGCCGCCGCGTTGTGCGGTCCGGTGGCGTTGTTGCGCGTGTCGGTGGTGCCGGTCAGAGGGTTGTAGGACAGCCCGAGGTTGGACAGGGCAAGCGGCGCCACGTCAAGCACGTCGATCACCGCTTGTTGCTGGCGCACAAGCACATTCGTGATGTCCACCAGAGCCTCCACATTGGAGGCGAGCTGGGCGCGGTTGTCCCGCACGAAACTGGCCAGCTCGACCAGGGCGTGCGAGAGCTTGCGCAGGGCCAGCTCCAGTTCGCCGGCATCGGCCGCGAGTTGCTGAGCCACCGATGACAGCGCCTTGTTGAACGCCCGGACCTGCTCGTCGTTACGGGCCAGCATGGAAGTGAACCGCTGCAGATTCACCACACTGGCGAACAGGTCCTGGCGCCCGTCGGCCAAGGTGGACAACGCCTTCGACGTGCCCTCGAGGGTGGCGTCGAGCGCCTGGCCGTTGCCTTCCAGGTTGGCCCGGCCCACCTCGACCAGGCGTGACAGCGCACCGTCCTGGTTGGCGCCGTGCGGGCCGAGATCCCGGTTGAGCTGATCGAGCGCGCGGTAGACGTCGTCGAGCTCCAGCGGTACACCCGTGCGGGTGATGTGTGAGCGATCGGGCAGCACCGGGCCGCCGGTGAACGGCGGGGCCAGCTGGATGTAGCGATCGCTGACGATGCTGGGCGGCACGATGATCGCCGTCACATCTTTGGGCAGATAGCCGTTGTAGCGCAGGTGCACCCGTACCTTGTCGCCCATCGGGACGACCGAGGTCACCTCGCCCACCCTCACGCCCAGGATCCGCACGTCCGATCCGGGGTGCACCCCGACGACGGCCGGGAAGTCGGCGCTCATCGTGCTGCCGGCCGCTTGTGCCGGGGTACCAAGGAATAAGAGCGAAAGGCAAACACCGACCGCAACCAAACGTTTCATCTTTGACCTCCCGGGGCGTAGGCCTGCAACAGACCGTCCACATAGGAGTCGAACCAGCGACCGTTCCCCGTGACGTTGGCGAAGGCTTTGAGGAACGGGCTGAGGCTACGCAACGTGGCGGCGAGCTTGTCCCGGTTGCGTTGCAGCACCGAGACCACCTCACGAAGCTGTTGCAGCGCGGGCTGAAGCTGTTGCCGGTTGTCCTGCACCACGCCGATCAGCTGGTCCGACAGGGCGACGGTCGCCTCGACCAAGCGGTGCAAGGCATCCCGGCGCCGCGCCACCTCGGCCAGCAGCAGGTTGCCGTCGGTCACCAGTTTGGCGAACTCCTCGTCGCGGGCGGCGAGCACGGTGGTCACCTGGTTGGCCCGGGCCAGCAGCGCGCGCAGCTGCTCGTCGCGGCTGGAGATGGTCTGCGACAGGCGCGACAGGCCGTCCAGCGAGGCCTTCACGGCGGCCGGGGTATCGGCGAACGCCTCCGAGAGCACATCGAACGCCTTCGCCAGCTGGGCGGTGTCGATCTGCTTGACCGTGTCGGCCAGACCGGTGACCGCCTGCATCACGTCGAACGGGGAAGCCGTGCGCTCCAACGGAATCTCGCCCTTGAGCGGGGCGTCGCCCGCGGGCTCCAGCGCCAGGAACTTCTGCCCCAGCACGGTTTTGATCCGGATGGTGGCACTCGTGCGATCGCCCAGCGGCTCGTCCAGTTCGTTCAGCCGGAAGGTCACGCGAACCCGATCCCTGTTGAGGGCCACCCCGGTCACCTTGCCCACCTTGACCCCGGCGATGCGCACCTCGTTGCCGGGTACCAACCCGCTCGCGTCGCGGAACGCCGCCGAATAGGTGTCGCCGCCGCCGATATTGTCCAGATTGAACGCGGCCAGCAGGACCGCCAGTATCACCACGATCCCCACGGCGCCGGCGGCCACCGGCTTGCGCTTCAGCCCTTGCATCGCGCCGCCCCCGAACTGAACGTGGGCACTTTGACGGTGCTTGATTGGGCGGTCACCTTGCCGTCGAAGTCGCACAGGAAGAAGTTGAACCACGAGCCGCTGGAGGCGACGCCGGTCAGCGCGTCCAGCCGCCCCGGCAGCCGTTGCAGGGTGCCGTCGATGACCTCGGCGTTGCGGTTGAGCGTACCGGCGAGCGTGCCCAGCAGGCCGATGTCGGCCCGCAGACTCGGGCGCGCCTCGGCGAGCAGCGACGAGGTCGCGGCGGCGAGATCGCCGATGCCCGACAGCGCCGCGCCGATCGCCTCGCGGTCGGCGGCGAGTCCGGAGATCAGCTCCTGCAACACTTTGATGGTCTGGCTCAGCTCGCGGTCGCGGTCGCCCAGCGTGGCCAGCACGGCGCCGAGGTTGGAGACCACCCTGGCAATCGCCTCGTCCCGATCGGCCAGGGTGGTCGTCAGGGAGGCGGTCCGTCGCAACAGGTCCGCCAGGGTGCCCCGCTCGCCCTGTAGCACCTGGATGATCTCGTAGGCGAAACGGTTGACACCATCGGCTTCCAGACCAACGAACAGCGGGCGGAACCCGTTGAACAGCGCCGTGAGATCCAGCGCCGGCGAGGTCTGGGCCAGCGGGATCAATGCTCCCTTGGCGAGGGCCCGGGCCGCCGGACCCTCATACAGTGCGACGTAGCGCTGGCCCACGAGGTTCAAATAACGGATTTTGGCCCGGGTGGAGGTGGGCAGGGTGATCGCGTCATCGACGGTGAACTCCAGCTCCGCCAAGCTTTTGTCCACGAGCCGGACGCTTTTGACCTGACCCACCTTCACCCCGGCGATGCGCACATCGTCACCCGGCAGCACCCCGGTCACGTCGGTGAAGCGAGCGCGGTACGACGCGCCGCCAAAGCCGAGCGAGCCAAGGGTTCGCGCCAGGACGCCGGTGAGCGCCGCGGTAATGGCGACAAATGCGAGGAACTTCCATAAAGAACTCCTCATTGCACATTCACCACCGTTCCCCGCAACAGCGGACCCCACAGCAGCAGGGGCAGATCGCCCACCTGGTCGGGAGGGGTCCCGGTGGCGGCGGAGATTATGGGGCGCAACAGGTTTCGCTCACCGCCATAGTCATAGCCATCGTTTACGGGTACCGACGGAGCCGGCACCTTCGGATTGGGGAGGCCCCGGCAGTTGGGCCCGTTCTTCGCGCCGTAGACCGGCTCGTCCCGGTTGGCTTCATACTTGCCCCCGTCCTTGGTCGCCTCGAGTGTGATGTGCATGCGGCCGGTGGCGAAGACCTGCTCCGCTCTGGGCTGAAGGGTCACGATGCCGTTGAGCAGGCACGGGTACTCCGGGGCGTAGGCGGCCAGCAGTTCGAGCACGGGCCGGGTGACCCGCCCGACCTGGATCAGGCGGTCGTCGTAGCGGTCGAGGAAGTCGTGGCCCTGCACGGCCAGGCCGGTGGTGTGGCTGAGAAAGTCGGCCAGCTGCGTGCGCTGCTGGGCGATGGTGGTCATGGTGGTGGTGACGTCGCGCAGCAACGCGAGCAGGTCCGGAGCGGCCTCGTAATAGACCTGCAGCACGTCGGCGAGGCGGCGCACGTCCTCGGCGATGGTCGGCATGCTCCGGTTGAGCTCGTCCAGGTAGAGGTTGAGGCTCTCCACATCGTGGCCCAGCCGCTCGCCGCGCCCCTCCAGGCCGTAGGCGAGCGCGCCCAGCACCGCGGCGAGCTTGTCCGGCTTGATGGCTTGCAGCAACGGAAGCGCGTTGTCGAGCACGCGTTCCAGCTCGATCGCGGTCTCGGTGCGGTCCTGCTCGATCACCGCACCGTCCTTTATGGACTCTTTGACGGTGCCGTTGCTTTGCAGCGCCACGTAACGCTCGCCGAACAGCGTCTTGGGCAGCAGTCGGGCGGTCACGTCGGCCGGGATCCGCGCGCGCTGGCTCGGGTCCAGCGCCAGCTCGAGGATCGCCTTGGTGCCGTCGGCGCGGATGGAACGCACCTCGCCCACCACGACACCTCGCAGCTTCACGTCGGCGCCCTCGGAAAGCTGCATCCCGGCGTGGTCGGCGTGCAACGTCACCCGGTCGACCTTGGTGAAGCTCTTGCGGTACACCGCGACCGACAGCCCCAGCAACCCGAGGAGAAGCAACGCGAACCCCGCCCCCAGCACCCGGTGCCCAAGATCCCGGCGCCCAAGAGTGTTCATCCCGCCACCCTCACGGTCGTGGTGGCGCCCCAGATGGCCAGGGAGAGGAAGAAGTCGACGACGTTGACCGACACGATCGCGGCCCGGACGGCCCGGCCCACCGCCACCCCGACGCCGGCCGGGCCGCCGCTGGCGTGGAACCCGTAGTAGCAGTGGATGAGCACGATGATGACGCTGAAGACCAGCACCTTGCCGAACGACCACAGCACGTCGGCCGGCGGCAGGAACAGCTCGAAGTAGTAGTCGTAGGTGCCGGCCGACTGTCCGAAGTAGCCGGTCGCGATGAACCGCGTGGCCAGGTAGCTCGACAGCAGGCCCAGCACGTACAGCGGGATGACGGCGATGAACCCGGCGATCATCCGGGTGGTGACCAGGAACGGGACGGGCGGCACGGCCATGACTTCGAGGGCGTCGACCTCCTCGGAGATGCGCATGGCGCCCAGTTGCGCGGTGAACCCGCAACCGACCGTGGCGCTAAGGGCTAAGGCGGCCACGAGCGGGGCGATCTCACGCGTGTTGAAGTAGGCGGAGATGAAGCCGGTGAAGGCCCCACTGCCGATCTGGTTGAGGGCCTGGTATCCCTGCAGGCCCACCTCGGTACCCGTGAAAAATGTCAAAAACGCGATGACACCGACAGTCCCACCCACCACCGCCAGACCGCCCGTCCCGAAGCTCACCTCCGAGAGCAGGCGCAGCACCTCCCGGCGATAGCGGGCAAGAGTCCTTGGCGCCCAGGCGAAAGCGCGGGCATAGAAGGAAAGCTGCGCGCCCAGATCATCGAGGATCATGTCACGCCCCCTTCTGCGGCACGAGCTGGAAGTAGATCGCGGTGAGCACGAAGTTGACCGCGAACAGCAGCATGAAAGTGATGACGACCGACTGGTTGACCGCGTCGCCCACGCCCTTGGGCCCGCCCTTGGCGTGGATGCCCATGAAGCAGGCGACCAGCGCCGCGACCGCCCCGAAGACCAAGGCCTTCACCTCGCCGGAGATCAGGTCGGGCAGCTGCCCCAGCGCCTGGAAACTGGCGATGTACGCGCTGGGTGTCCCGCCTTGCAGCACGGTGTTGAAGAAGAACCCGCCGCCCACCCCGACCACGCTGACCACGCCGTTGAGCAGCATCGCCACCACCATGCTGGCCAGAACCCTAGGCACCACAAGCCTTTGCACGACGTTGATGCCCAGCACCTCCAGCGCGTCCAGCTCCTCACGTATCTTGCGGGCGCCCAGGTCGGCGCAGATCGCCGAGCCGCCCGCGCCCGCCACCACCAGCGCGGTGACGATCGGGCCCGCCTCGCGGACCACGGCCAGCACGCTGGCCGCGCCCGTAAACGATTGCGCGCCAAGCTGTCTGACCAGCGAGCCGAGCTGCAGCGTGATGACCGCGCCGAACGGGATGGACACCAGCGCCGCCGGCAGGATCGACACCGAGCTGATGAACCAGGCCTGCTGGATGAACTCCTTGCCCTGGAACGGCCGGCGGAAGATGCCGCGCGCCGCCTCGAGGCAGAAGACGAAGAAGAGTCCCACTTTCCCGATCATCGTGGCGATCATCGGAACGATCCGATCGGCGGCAGGATGTTGTGGTCATAGCACCAGCGGCCGGGCTCGCGCTCGGCGCGGCGGCGCTTGCCATCGGAGGGCTGAAGCTGCCGCGGAATGGGGGGCAGCGACGGCAGCTCCAGCCCTTGCTCGGCGGCCAACTCATCGGCGTCCTTCTCCTCGGTCATCCCGATCGGGCCGATGCGCTGGGCGTTGAGGAACTGTCGCACCACGGGTTCGGTGCTCGAGAGCAACATCTCGCGCGGCCCGAACATCGCCAGGTGCCCGTGGTAGATCAGGCCGATGTTGTCCGGGACGGTGCGAGCCGTGTTGATATCGTGCGTCACGATCAGGAACGTGGCCTCGGTTTTTTGATTCAAATCAATGATCAGCTGGTTGAGGTACGCGGTGCGGACCGGGTCGAGGCCGGAGTCGGGCTCGTCGAACAGCACGATCTGCGGATCGAGCACCAACGCCCGGGCCAGACCCGCGCGCTTGCGCATGCCACCGGAGACCTCGCCGGGCAGCTTGTGCTCGGCCCCGAGCAGCCCCACCATCTCCAGCTTGTCGACAACGATTTCCCGGATCTCCGTCTCGGGCCACCGCGTGTGCTCGCGTAGCGGAAATGCGACATTGTCGTAAATATTCATAGATCCAAAAAGGGCACCGTCCTGGAACAGCACCCCGAACAGCTTGCGCACCTCGTATAAGTCACGCTCGCGCAGGCGCGGCAGGTCACGCTGGCCGACCCACACCGAGCCCCGGTCCGGTTCGAGCAGGCCGACCAGGCACTTGAGGAACACGGACTTGCCGGTACCGGACGGCCCGAGCAGCACCGAGATCTCGCCGGCGGGCAGGGTCAGGGTCACGTCCGACCAGACCGGCTGGCGACCGAAAGACTTGGTGAGTCCCTCGACGCGGACCTCGACTCCCACCGCTGCCTCCTTTGGAGTGTTGCTGTCTTATCGCTCCGGGGGTCGGTGGTGTTACACATGTATTGCGGGCTACTCTGTGGCGCTGATGGGAGGAGGTGCGGCGTTGACGGAAGCCGATCTGGTCGCGCGGGCCGTGCAGGGCCTCCCTGACGCCGTTGAGCACCTGTTAGGCAGCCTCCGGCCACAGATCGTGCGTTACTGCCGGGCCCGCCTCGGCCCGATAAGTGGGGCATACACCACCGCCGACGATGTGGCCCAGGAAGTGTGTGTTGCCATACTTGGCGCGCTTCCTCGCTTTCGGGACCAGGGTGTACCCTTTTCCGCGTTTGTCTTTGGTATCGCCGCCCGCAAGGTCGCCGATGCGCACCGCGCCGCCACGCGTGGCTTCCCACTGTCCATGGTGGACAACGTCCCGGAGCGAGCCGACGCCAGGCCCGGGCCTGAGCAGCTGGCTCTGGCCGCCGACCTGTCGCGGCGGCTGTCCTACTTCCTCGGCGAACTGCCCGAGACCCAGCGTGAGATCATCGTGCTGCGGGTCGCGGTGGGGTTGCCGGCCGAAGAGGTGGGAAAGGTTCTTGGGATGTCCGCCGCCGCCGTGCGGGTGGCGCAATCGCGCGCCCTGCACCGGCTCAGGACCATCGCGAGTAGCCTAGTCGATGAGATGGCGTCATGAGCGAACAACTTCCCCTTTACGAACCGGACGAGGCCACCCTCGACCGCGACGACGCGCTGCTCGACGCGCTCGGCAGCGGGGTCAAGCTTCCCGGCGAGGACACCCTCGCCATGGCGCTGTTCATGTGGCGAGAGGACCTGTCCGCCCCGCCCAAGGCCACCGCGGCCCAACGGGCCCGCCGCAAGCGGCGCCGGATCACCTGGGGCATCATCGCGGCCGGGCTCGCCGCCGCCCTCGGCACCGGCGCGACCGTCGCTGCCGCCTCCAACGCCCGGCCGGGCAACCCACTGTTCCCGATCACCGAGTTCGTCTTCCCGCAGCAGGCCTCTACCGCCAGCGCCGAGGTGGCCAAGGAGCGCATCGCCGACGCCCAGACCGCGGTCGATGAGCAGCACCTGCCCGAGGCCGAGAAACTGCTCGACGAGGCCGAGGCGCTGATCGCCAAAGTGACCTCGGTGCTGGAAAAGGACGCTCTCCTCGCGGATTTGCAACGAGTCCGCGCCCTGCTCAACGCCGCCCTGAGCGGCACACCGCTGCCGACCCCGGCACCGACTCCGGCCCCGACCGGGGTTTCGGCGCCCGGGCCCGGCGGCACTTCCGCGCCGGGGGCCACACCGAGCCCGGGCAAGTCGGGCGGGCTGCCGTTGCCACTGCCGACGATCAGCGTGCCGCCGCTGCTGCCCTCACTGCCGCTCGGTTGAGCCCTACTTCGGGGAAGTAGGGGTTTCGCCGCGAGTTGATCGCCCTACTTCCCCGAAATAGGGCCAGCCGGGCAAGGTAGCGAAGCGACGCCGCTCGGGGGTAGGGTGCCTTCTCGCTGTAAAAGTCGGACGGTAGAAGTCGGACGGTGACGGAGGGCCGGGCGAAATGATAGCGGGGATGCGCGCGTTTTTGAGCCTCATCATGTTGTTGGGCTTCCTTTTCGTGGCGGTGCTGCTCTTCGCCGCGGTGGGCGGCCTGGCGATCTGGCTGGCGGTGGTGGCACCGGCGATCGTGGCGCTGAAGATTACGCTGCCCCTCTTCGTGGCCCTGGTGGGCGGCGCCGGGGTGGCGATCTGGCGGGCGTTGCGCGCCAAGCACGAGCCGATGCCCGGCGTGACCATCACGCCGCAGCAGGCGCCCCGGCTTTGGGAGGAGGTGCGCGGCCTGTCCCGGGCGGCGGGCACCCGCGCCCCCGACGAGATCCGCATCGTGGCCGACGTCAACGCGGCCGTCTCCGAGCACAGCAAGCTACTGGGCATCATCTCGGGCAGGCGTTACCTGTACCTGGGAATGCCTCTGCTGCAAGCACTCTCACTCGGCCAGATGCGTGCGGTGCTGGCCCACGAGCTCGGGCACTACTCCGGTTCGCACAGCCGCCTGGGCGCCGTGGCCTATCGCGGGCGCCTGGCCATCGCCGGCACGGTGGGCCGCATCGGCCGGATGAACCCGATCGGCTGGGCGTTCAAGCTCTACGGCATGCTTTATCTGTTGGTGGACAACGCGGTTTCGCGGCGGCAGGAGCTGGAGGCCGACGCGGCGGCGGTCCGGGTGGCCGGCAAGCGGGCCGCGATCGGCGCCCTGACCGAGGTGAGCGTCGCCGCCATGGCCTACGACTTTTACCTCGGCCGCTACGTTGCGCCGGGCACCGAGTTCGGGTTGTTGCCGGACAACATTTTCGCCGGTTTCACCCACCTGGTCGCCGAGCGTCAGGACGAGCTGGCCGAGCTGCGCAAGGACGCGCCGGATCGGGAGCAGGGCAGTAAGTGGGACACCCACCCGCCGCTGGCCGTGCGGATCGCCGCGATCCAGGCCCTGCCCGACTCGCCGGTCGCCGAGGATCCGCGGCCCGCCATCGGGCTGCTGCCTGACATCGATGCCCTCGGCCGCGCCCTGCAGCAGCTCGTGGTGGAGACCCGCAACCGGCGGGTGATGTCGTGGCCGGAGTTCACCGCCATGACCGCCACCAGCCAGTTGCAGGAGCAGTCCGACCGCATCTTCCGCCAGCTGAGCCGCGCCCTCGGCCAGCCGGTGTCAGGCGTTGCCCACGTGTTCGCGGCGCTGGAGGCCGGGCAGGCGGGGCCGATGGGAGAGGCGTTCCACCCCGACGCGACCGGCAAGGCGGCGGCGGTCAAGTTCGCCGAACCGCTGGAGTTGCTGCTGCGGCTGGCCGCGGTGCGTTCCGGGATGGCCTTCTGGCGCCACTCCTGGACCCAGGGCCCGGAGCTGACCGACCGCCACGGGCAGCCGCTCGACCTTGAGGAGGTCGCCAAGCTCGCCGTCGGGCCCGGCACCCTGCCCCAGGCCCGGGCGCGCCTGGCCGAGCTGGGCGTCGTGGTGGAATCGGCGGCGGTGCAGGAGCAGGCGGCGACCACCCGCGGCAGCAACGTCATCGCCGGCATGGCCAACACCAAGGTGGACGGCGCCGACGCGGACCTGCTGGTGCTCGACGACGGCCTGATCGTGGTCCCGGGCGGGGGCAAGACCGACGAGGGCCGCAACCGGATGATCACCGTCCTGCAGCAAACGCCAGTGGACAAGCTCAGCCAATTCTACCGGTTCATCCCATATGAGGAGATCAAGTCGGTCACCATCGCCAAGAAGGTCCCGCTGCGGGCGCAGGTGCACCTCCACAATGGACAGTCGGTGGAGCTGCGGGAGGCGTGGACCGGCAAGGGGCTGCACAAGCAGAGCGCCGAGGTCACCCGCGGGATCCTGCAAAGATTCGCCGAGGACTAAGCGCACGAAAATCTAGTTCAGTTCGGTCGGAGTGATCACGACGTCGACCAGGGCACCCCGGCGCAGCAATGTCACCGGCATGCGGCTGCCGATGGCGGGCCCCAGCATCAAGCGCAGCAGGTCCTGCACGGTCTGGATGAGCTTGCCCTGAGCGGTGAGGATCACGTCGCCCAGATAGATGCCGGCCTGGCCGGCGGGGCTGCCGGGGACCACCTCCACGACGCGGAAACCGTTGCGCTGCTTGAGTTTCGACGCCATGGGCGGCGGCAGCGGGATCGGGACGCCGGCGACGCCGACCCAGGCGCGGCGCACGCGCCCGCTGGTGATCAGCTCGCTGATGATCTGCCGGGTGGTGGAGTTGATCGGCACGGCCAGGCCCAGGCCGAACCCGGCCACGGCGGTGTTGATGCCGATCACTTTGCCGTTGGAGTCGGCCAGGGCACCGCCGGAGTTGCCCGGGTTGAGGGCGGCGTCGGTCTGGATGACGTCGTCGATGAGGCGCACCCGGCGGCCGTCGTTGGTGGGCAGGGAGCGGCCCAGGGCCGAAACGACACCGGCGGTGACCGAGCCGGCCAGGCCCATCGGGTTGCCGACCGCCACCACGAGCTGGCCGACCTGGAGCTTGTCGGCGTCGCCGAGGGTCGCCGGCCGCACTCCGGCCGACCGCACCCGCAGCACCGCGAGATCGGACAACGGGTCGGATCCCACCACGTCGAAGCGGGCTTCGGAGCCGTCGGCGAAGGTCGCGGCACCGCCACTGGCGCCCGCGACCACGTGGGCGCTGGTCAGCAGGAACCCGTCGTCGGTGAAGGAGACGGCCGAGCCAGCACCGGCGCCGCGGGAGGATCGCGCGGCGAGCGCGGCGACGCTGGGCAGAACCGTACGGGCAACGGTGGTCACGACCTGGCTATAGGCGTCGAGGGGATCGCTCATGCCAAGAGTCAACCCAGCGGAGGCCGGCTCAAATCCCGGTGGACGTCCGCCGTCAGCGAACGCGGGCCAGCACCCACTGCGCGTCCGGGTTCACCGCGGACTCGTCGCCCGCCACGACGGTCGGCACCGTCTCGTTCCCGCCGGCGATCGCCCGGACGGCGGCCGCCCCTTCCGGGTCTTTCCAGATGTTGACCCAGTGGGCCTTGCCCGCGGCCCGGCCGAGCCGGCCGCGCAAACGCATGCAGTACGGGCAACCGGGGCGCCAGTAGACGATCGGGCGGCCATCGGCCGCGCTGCGCCGCCGGGCCTCGGCCGCCGTCAGGGAGCGCGGGAAGACCAGCGGGGAGACGAGGAACGCCGCCACGATGAAGGCAGCCGCCGGCCAGACAGCGTTCCCGGCGATCGCCAGCGCAATCCCGGCCGCGGCAAAGACAAGAGCGGGCCTCCAACTCCGGAGCATGACCCCATCAAACCGTGCCGGGATACTTCAGGCCAGACCCCGTATTGAGGACGACAACTTCGTCGTGCGGCGACAGCCAGCCGGTCGCGCGCAGCTTGCGGGCGGCGGTCAGGCAGGCGGCACCCTCGGGGCAGAGCATCAGGCCCTCGCGCGCGCCGAAGTCGCGCAGATCGGCGAGGATCTCATCGTCGTCGACCGCTACCGCCGTACCCCCTGAAGAATAAAGAGCGTCAAGGATCAGCTCATCGCCCAGGGGCGAGGGCACGGTGATGCCGAACGCCACCGTCTTGGCGTCCAGCCATGGCGTCGCCCGCCTCTCCCCCTGCTGGAAGGCGCGCACGATCGGCGCGCAGCCGGTGGATTGCACCGCCACCAGGCGGGGGCCGCGCGCGCCGATCCAGCCCAGCTGGCGCATCTCGTCGAGGGCCTTGTGGATGCCGATGAGGCCGACCCCGCCGCCGGTCGGGTAGAGGATCACGTCGGGGACGCGCCAGCCCAGCTGCTCGACGATCTCCAGCCCCATCGTCTTCTTGCCCTCGAGGCGGTAGGGCTCCTTGAGCGTCGACGCGTCGAAGACGCCCTCGAGGTCGGCGATGGCTTTGGCCGCGTCGCCGATCAGGCCTTCGACCAGACGCAGCTCCGCGCCGGCGGCAAGGCACTCCTGGCGGGTGATGGTCGGTGCGGCCAGCGGCATGGCGATCGTGGCCTTCATCCCGGCGCGGGCGGCGTAGGTGGCCCAGGCCGCACCGGCGTTGCCGTTGGTCGGCATCTTGATGTGGGTCGCGCCCAGCTCACGCGCCCGCGCCACCCCGACCGCGGCGCCGCGCGCCTTGAACGAGCCGGTGGGGATCAGGCCCTCGTCCTTGACAAGCAGGTTGGGAAGTCCGATGTGGCCGCCGTAGCGGGGAACGGGAAGCAGCGGTGTCCAGCCCTCGCCCAGCGTGACCGGGTCCCCATCGACGGGCAGCAGCTCGCGATACCGCCACAGGGTGGGCTCGCGGTGGGAAAACTCCTGCGGCACAACGGCTTTGCCGATCGCCGCGAGGTCGTAGCGGGCCAGCAACGGTGACCCGCAGGAACAAAGGTTCTGCAGCACCAAGGCGTCGTACTTCTCACCGCAGCGCGGGCACTCCAGCCCGCTCAGGTAGCTCATCGCTTCAGCAGACAGCTCAGCCGGGCGGTGCACACCCGGTCACCGGCGTCGTCGGTGATGACGATCTCGTAGCTGGCCAGGCTCGCGCCCAGCCGCAGCGGCGTGGCGACCGCGGTCACCTGGCCACCACTGACGGCCTTGTGGTGACTGGCGCTGATCTCGATGCCGACGGCCCGGGGCCGCCCGATCTCCTGCCCCCACAGCGCCGCGCCCAGCGACCCCACCGACTCGGCCAGCACGCACGAGGCACCGCCGTGCAGCAGGCCGAGGGGTTGGGTGTTGCCCTCGACCGGCATGGTAGCGACGACCCGCTTCGGTGTCGCCTCTGTGATCACGATGCCCATGCGTTCAATAAGATCCACGAGGCCGATGCTACTTGTTCCCACGGTCACCCGCCCTCGTCATCCGAGCGAGGCGCCGACCTCAACCAGCCGATGGCGTTGGCGAACATGACTATCACCAAGACCGCCAGGCACAACCAGAAGCCGGGCTGGTTGTGAACATATCTGGGCGCTACCCGTTCGTGCAGTTGTGATTGGACGGTGATCTGGTTGGCGACCAGGCATATCCCGGTGACACCCGACAGCAGCGCGACGATGGCCCGCCGCACCAGGGTGTCGTTGATCCGCAGCGTGATCACTACCCCGGCGATCAGAAACAGCAGCGTGAGGATCGCCAGCGGCTGTGGTGGGAGACGGGCCGAATCACCCTCGCGGAGCTTGTCGGGCGGGTCGACCTCGGGCTCGCCCCCGACGATCAGGGCGACGCCGTTGTACTTTGTAGTGCCGCCGGGCGCCGCCCGGCCATAGCCGCCCGGCACGTCGCAGGACACACTGATGAACGGCAGGATCATCATCAAGCCGGCGATGATGAACCCGGCGGGGCGGAACATCCGTCTCCGTGACGCCACCCCGCCGATGATAGGGGCTAACAGTTGGGGCCGATAGTGTTCACCCCGGTGTAGGCAAATGCATCACTGAACCAGGTCCCGTCGGGCAGCCGGTTCCACACGGCGGTGGTACCCCAGCGTCCCGCGTGGGACGTGCCGCTGCGCCAGCACGAGATGGTGACGACCTGCCCGTCGGTGAGCGTGCCCACGATGCCGAAGCCGGTACCCGGGCCGGAGCGCCGGTTGACCGTGGTGCCGCCGTTGGCGTCGACTATTCCCTGGTTAGCGGCCAGAGCACCGTAGTTGAACAGGCCGCCGCCCGGGAACACCTGGCGGCTTCCGTGCAACGCGTAGCCGCCATAGGCCGCGCCCTGCCAGAACACCCACTGCCCCGCCGAGCGCCAGTGCCACGCCACGCGGGTGGTACCGGACAGGATCCCGAAGTGAACATGCGGACCGGAGGCCGCGCCGCCGCCGCACAGGTTCTTGCCGATGTTGCCCAGCGCCTGGCCGACCCCGATGCCGGCGCCGTTGCCGAGCGAGGTCAGGTTCCACAGGTGGTAGTAATCGGTGGTGTACCCGTTGGGGTGGTACACCCGGCGCCAGCCGCCCGGGGTGCCGCCGTTGGAGCTGTCCGCGCACATCGTGTAGACGTTGCCGCCGCCGGCCGCGCGGACGATGCCGTCGCCGCCGGCCAGGTCGACGGAGCTGAAGGGCGACTCCGAGCCGCCCCAGCCGTGCGGGCCGCCGGTCAACGTCCAGGTCTGACCGACCGCGAAGGGCAGCCGCAGCTCGGTGTTGTTTCCGGCCTGGATACGGATTGTGAACAGTTGCTTCTCGTCCGCGCTGAAGACCGCCTCGGGCGCGGCCTGGGCCAGAGAGGCGAAGCCCGGGCCCGTGTCGAGGGCGACCGTCCACTCACGACCATCCCGCCGGGCCAGGAAGAGCCAGCCTCGGGGCTCATCATCGGCCTTGGCCTTCTGGACGGCGACACCGAACACCCAGCCGCCGGACTCGCGTTGGGTGTCAACGTCGGCCTGGTAGCGGCCGGTGCGGTCGCCGACCGCCTGCACCACGGCCTGCTTGACGTCGGGTTCCTTCGCTTGGGCCGGGGCCGCCGCCGGGAGGAGCAGCAGCGCGGCCGCAAGTAGGGTGATTGATTTACGCATAGGATCAATCGACGCATGCGAAACTATGGTCGGCCGGATCCACCGAACAAACACCGAACAGGAATGTCACGTCCTATGAGTGAGGAGTTGGGTCGGGAACTGCGACGGCTGCGGATGGGCAAGGGCCTTTCCCAACGGGAACTGACCAAGCGCCTCGGCCTTAGCGCCCACAGCAACATCGCCGACTATGAGAACGGCCGCCGCATCCCGCCGCGCGACATCGTCGCCGACTGTGAACGTGTGCTTGAATGCCACACCCTGGTTCCCATGCTCGACAAGGCGCTGGCCGAACGAGCCACCGCCCCGACCACACCAGCGGTCCAAGCGGTTCAGGCGGTCCCAATCGCCCCGGCGCGGTGGCGGCGCCACTGGCGCATTGCCGTGGTGCCGGTGATCCTGGCCGGCGCGGCGATCGGATGGTCAGCCACCAACTCCACCCGTCCGGCTCCCGAGACACCGGCCGGCCCGCCCGTGAAGATCTGGGACGGCAACGACCCCAAGGCCGCCGGCTGCGACGCCGACGCCATGTCGCTGGACTCCCAGCCGGTGGGCACCTTCGGGCAGGTGCTTCTTCGCTACTCCCCGGCCTGCCATGCGGCGTGGGCCAAGTTCCAGCCGCTGCCGAGCGGCCCGGCCGGCGACGTTGCCAAGGCCGTTGTCGTCGTCGAAGCGGTCCGGCCGGCCGACGGCATCAAGACCAGTTTCCAGTACCCCTCGCTAGCCCAGATCTACGGCGACATCCTTCTCACCGGGCCGGGCTGCGTGCGCGCCGGCGCCACCGTCACCCTGCCCGACGGCACCGGCGCCACCGGTTACACCGCCTGCCTTCAGGGCCTTCAGAGCCGGTGACGTGACCACCTTAACCAGGCCGGCGCCGGCGATCGCGATCGGTTGATCTCGCATTTTCCGGGAACTGCTGCCTCGGCGCGTGAAAGGCAGCATTTCCTCCGAAAATGCCAAGTCCAACGAATCATGAGTTGCGGATCGTGGGACGCTGGCGCCGCCGCGGACGGGTGAGAAGGCGTACCGGGCGGCGAGGCCGTGGGTGTAGATCACGATCCCGCACCCGATGGCGCCGGCCAGCCACACCGAAGTGTCGATGAGGGTCGACCTATACGACGGTTTCGAGAGCACGGCCAGCGTCAGGTAGACCAGGAAAGGTACCCCGAAAACCCATGCGGGCAAAAACAAAGGCTTGATCACCTGCGTCACCCCCGATGTCATTCGTGCGCAGGCAACACCCATGGCGACCGCACCCACCCCGCACGCCACGGCGACCGAGGACTGCCACACCACCGTGTCCGAGCTGAAGATTCTCCAAAAGAGACTGGTAATGGCCAGGTACGCGATCGGGAGTGTCAGCAGGAGGAGAAATGACACCACTACGCCGGGCAGCGCCCCCGAGAGCGGGATTGTCCTCGTCCGGTGCGGGCGTGAGGCGGCGAGGCTCGCCGCGAAACGCAACCGTTCCCGCCGACTGTCCATTGTGTACAGCTCGGCCCGCCACTCGGCCAGCATCTCACCGTCGTCCCGCCACCGGCCGGCCGCGCGGCGCAGCAGCAGAAGGCACAACCGCTCGATCATGCCCTGGCCTCCCGGGTCGATCTGACCGAAACCCGCCCCGCGGCGCCGCGCGTCTGCTCGTGCAGCTCGGCCAGGCGCTGCCGCGCCAACGGCAGGGCCTGCCGGGTGAGCCGGTAGTAGGCGCGGGCCGGGCGGCCGGCGGCGACCGGATCCAGCTCCTCCCAACGCTTTTCGAGCCAGCCCGCCTCGGTCAGCCGGGCCAGGATGGGATAGAGCGTCCCGCTGGCCAGACCCGACTCCCGCATCAGCTCCAGCCCGTAGTGGTCCCCATCCGGATCGGCGAGGAGCGCCGCCAGCACACGCACAACCGGCGCGGTCAGCCGAACATCGGACACCATGCTCGGCACTCTACATAGGGTAACAACCCTCGCAACCCGCCGGCGCTTATTGCCCGTACCTCACGGCATCAGATATCTTCGATGCGCCGGGCGCAGCCACGTTAGCCAACCGTGGAGGTGTCCCATGGCGTTTCCCCTTACCCGAGCCGCGCTGGCGCTGTCCCTCGTGGTCACCCTGGCGGCGGCGCCGAGCCGGGCCGCACCCGGCACGCTGGCCATCGACGACCCGATCGACCCGCAGAACTGGCAGGACCAGCAGAACATGACGTGGGCCGACTACCGGCCCGTGCCCGGCGCCGACTGGGCCAACCCGGCGCGGGTGCCCAGCCAGCGGCGACTGCGCATAGCCCTTGTCGCCGTTGACTTCTCCGACCAGCCGTTCGTCATCACCCAGCCCCAGTTCGGCGATCCCTTCGGCAACCCGCAGATCGCCCCGATCGCCCGCTCCAGCGTGCCCCGGTTCTACGCCGACTTCTGGGGCACACCAAGTGCTTTGAACCACGGGCACACGGTCAACGAGTACTGGATGGAGCAGACCAACGGCCGCATCGGAGTGACCTTCACCCCGTTCGGGCCCTACCGCATGCCGCGACCACTGTATGAGTACGGCCTCAACGACATCGGCGGGCAACAGGGGTCGTGCCCGGCGGGCCACACTTGCAACGGGTCGCTGGAGCCCGACGCCGACGCGTTGTGGCGGGCGGCGGCCGGGCAGAACATCCGTGACCAGTTCGACCTCGTGCTGCGCATCTATGCCGGATACGACGAAACGTCGGTATGGCAAGAGTTCGGAGAGATGAAATTCCAGAACCAGGCTGCTGTACCGGACAGCTGGGGCCCACCCGACCCCAACCTTCCCAATTGGACACCCACCCGCTACATCCCGTGGACGTCATGGCGCGCCGGCGCGCAGCTGTGGGGCAGCTCCAGCATGCGCCAAGGGGAGAGCTCCGGCACCATCACCCACGAGATCGTGCACACCTTCGGCATCGCCGACAATAACAACAACCCTTACGCCACACCATTTCACCGGGTCGGCTCCGGGCCGTGGGACGTGATGGACCGCGGTTCGTTCAACGGTCCGGGCGGCCCGCACATGCGCTGGGTGGTGCCGGCCACAATGGGCGCCTCGATGCCGGCCGGGCAGACGTTGCGCAGCAAGACGAAGCTGGGCCACATCTCCGAGGCGCAGGTGCTGCGGGTCTCGCGGGACGCCCTGGCCAACTCGGGCATGGTGGTCGCCACCATCAAGGCCCGCTCGGCGATCCCCAGCGCCAACGACCTGCAGGGCATGCGGGTCGAGCTGAGCCAGGACCGCACCCCGGCCTGCAGTATCAGCACCGATCCGCTGTGCGCCGGAAGCGCGGTCTACAACTTCTACTCGATCGAGACGGTCCAGCGCATCGGCGCCGACTCGTTCACCCCGGACAACGGGGTGCTGCTGGCGAAGAACAAGAACGCGGAGACCAACACCTGCGGCTACCTCTGCTTCACCTGGGTCATCGACGCCAACCCACAGAACATCAACCGGGTCGACTTCAACCGTCCCGATGGGACGCCGGTAATGCGCAGCATCGCCGATTACCGCCAGCTCAACGACGCGCTCTTCCACTCCGGCACCAACTCCGGCAGCAAGTATGAGTTCGTCGACACCGCCAACCGGCTGCATTTCTACATCCTTTGGCGCACAATCGATGCCAGCGGTGTGCTCACCTACCGGGTGGCGGTGCGGTCGCTTGACGGGCGTGGGCCGCAGACGCGCGGGGTCGCCTTGAGCGCGGGCACCGCCAGCGGCACCGCCCTGGCCGGGGCCACGTGCACGTTCCCGTTGGCCAACACCGGAAGCGGCACCGGTCCGTCGACGGGGCACCCGGAGAACATCAGCGCGTTTACCCAAGCCGATGTCTTCCGGCTTTCCGCTTCGGTGAGCGGCAGCGGGTACCGCGTCGTGTTGCCGAACGCGCTGGCGAGCACTTGGGGCGGCTTCAGCACCACGGCCCAGGTGCACGTGGCGGCGACGTCCACGTCCCCGGCGACCGGCACGGTCACCCTGCGCGCCACCTCGGAGAGCGACCCGACCAGAACCGCCACCGCGACATGCACGGTACCTCGGGGGTAGAATGACGCGTTGAAACGTTTCAATTCTCGGCCCGATTTTCTGGAGGCCTTCCCGGAAATGAAACCCCGAACCCTCGCGAGCTTCTGCACCGCAGTGCTCCTGCTAGCCGCTCCCCTCACCGCGAGCGCCGCCGAGCCTTCCCCGGAGGGCCACGGCGGCCCGCGGCTGGAGGATCTCGACCGCGGCCTCGTCGCCGCCACCACCGCTCAGGGCGTCTTCCTGAGCTGGCGCCTGCTCGGCGACGAGGTCAGCGGCCACACCGCCACCGGCATGGACGGTCCCGCGTTCCGGGTCTACCGCGACGGCCAGCGCATCGCCACCGTCACCGACAGCACCAACTATCTAGACGCGGCAGGCGTTCCCGGCGCCCGCTACCGGGTCACGGCGCTCACCCGGGACGGTGCCGAGGTCGACCGCGGCCATGGCAGCACCGCCACCCCTTGGGCGGGCTCGTTCTACGAGCTGCCGCTGCGCAAGCCGGCCGACGGCGTGACCCCGGCCGGCGAGGCGTACACGTACAGCGCCAACGACATGAGCGTGGGCGACGTCGACGGTGACGGCCAGTACGAGTACGTCGTCAAGTGGGACCCGTCCAACTCCAAGGACGTCTCGCAGATCGGCTACACCGGAAACGTTTATATCGACACATACCGTTTCGACGGTACGCTGCTGCACCGCATAGACCTCGGCGTCAACGTCCGCGCCGGGGCGCACTACACCCAGTTCCTGGTGTACGACTTCGACGGTGACGGCCGCAGCGAGATGATGTTCAAGACCGCTCCCGGTACCAAAATCATCCGCTACGACAAGGATGGCAACGTCGCCAACGAAAAGTTCATCACCATGCCCGAGTCCGACATCCGGGCCGGCTTCTCCCACTCCGACGACTACCGCCTAAGCCGGGAGGGCTACTACAACCACCTCGTAACGCTTTTCAAAAACTGGCACGCCCACCCCGAAGTCGTTGCGGAACACTGGCCGGCCACCCTGGAGCAGGCCTTCGGTATCACCCCGCAGTACACCTACCCACTGTCCGAACAGGACGCCCGGGCGCTGGTCGACTACTTCATCGACGTCTACGCCCCGAGCCGCAGCACCCGCAACATGTTGCGGCTCTTTGAGGGCTTCATCGTCGACGGCCCCGAGTACCTGACCGTCTTCGACGGCAAGTCGGGCAAGGAGCTGCAGACCATCCCCTACAAGCCGGCCCGCCACGACGACGGCCTGATGTGGGGCGACTATGCCCTGCCGCGCATCGAGCCGGGCAACCGGGTCGACCGGTTCCTGGCCACGGTGGCCTATCTGGACGGCCGCCACCCGGCGGCGGTCTTCGCCCGCGGCTACTACACCCGGACCACCCTCGTGGCCTACCACTGGGACGGCACGCGCCTCAAGGAACAGTGGTTCGTCGACAGCGGGTGGGTACCCATGACCAACCCGTTCAACGACGGGCCGCACGGCCGCGACGGCACCGACCCGCGCTGGGCCACGATCACCACCCAGGGCGCGCACTCGCTGAGCGTGGCCGACGTCGACGCGGACGGTAAACAGGAGATCATCTACGGCGGAGCCACCATCGACGACGACGGATCCCTGCGCTACAGCTCATTCGGCGTGCTGCCGCCGGGCAGCGCCCAACCGGGCGCCAACGTCCGCGTGGGTCACGGCGACGCACTGCACGTCGGCGACCTCGACCCGAATCGTGCCGGGCTGGAGATCTACATGGTGCACGAGGGCGCCACGTTCGCCCCATACGGCCACGCCATGCGCGATGCCGGCACCGGTGACACGCTCTTCGGTACCTACAGCGGCCGGGACACCGGGCGCGGCATGGTCGGCGACATCCTGCCCGCCGAACCCGGCCTGGAAGCCTGGGCCTCCACCGGCTTGGGCCTGTGGACGGCCGACGGCCGCAGGCTGGGCACGACCACGCCGGGCACCAACCAGAGCATCAGGTGGGCGGCGGACATGACCACGCAGATAGTCGATGGCGCTCTCACCGTCACGCCGAGCGTGAACGACTGGCTGCGCGGCCGGCTGCTCACCGCGGACGGCACGTTCACCAACAACGGCACCAAGGGCAACCCCTCGCTCGTCGCCGACGTCTTCGGTGACTGGCGTGAGGAGCTGTTGCTGCGCAACGCCGACAGCACCGCGATCCGGTTCTACCTGAGTACCGAGCTGACGACCCACAAGCTCTACACGCTCATGCACGACTGGCAGTACCGCGCGGACGCCGCCCGGCAGCAGACCACCTACAACCAGCCGTCCTACACGAGTTTCTACTTCGCCTCGGACATGGACTGGGCCAAGGTCCCCATCCCTCGCACCTAGCCCGTAGATCTTGGAGGATTCTTGCTATAGGGAAATGAATCCTCCAAGATCTACCCCCTTAGTCGGACTTGGGCACGGCCTTGCGAACCATATATGCACCGTAGGGACAGTCTCTTAGTGCGCGATTTGCGCGCGCTTAGCGCGGTCGATCAACAGTCCATACCCTCCGGCGATCCCGATCGCCAACGCCTGGCGCAGCAGGTCGGTCGCTGATTCCTCTTGCCCCACTTCGGTTTCCGCCGCCGCCAGGCCGATGAGCGCCTCCGCCTCCAGGTAGCGGTCGCCGACGTCGCGGGCGATCCGAAGCGCGTCGCAGTGCCCGCTGACCGCCGTCCACACCTGCCCCAGCATCAGGTGGACATCGGCGCGGGTGGTCAGCGCCCCGGCCTCCAGCCGCCGGTCGCCGTTCTCCCGGGCCAGCGCCACCGCCTCGCCCGCCACTTCCAGCGCATGGGTCGTGCGGCCCAGGTCCCCCAGCACCGCCGCCAGCGACCGCAAGGCGTCGCCCTCGTTGTTGCGGTCACCGAGAGTCCGGGTCAGCCGCAGCGACTCCTCCAGCGCGGCCAGCGCCTCCTCGAGCCGATCCTGCGCGTGGTAGACCTCACCCAGGTGGCTCAGGGTGCGGGCCTCGCCGCTGCGCGAGCCGGTCTTGCGGTGCAGCAGAAGGGCTCGGCTGTGATGCTCCTCGGCCCGGGCCAGGTCGCCCTGTCCAAAGTAGACAAGCCCGAGGTTGCCCAGCGCCGTGGCCTGGCTCGGGGTGGCATCGGCTTCCTCGTGTACGGCCAGCGCGTGCCGGTAGTGCTCGGCCGCCTCGTCGAGGTGGCCGACGGCCCATTGAAGGTTGCCCAGGTTGCCCAGGGCCGCGGCCTCGCCCTCGACCCAGCCGCACGCCCGGGCGAGGGCCAGCGCCCGCCGGAACGCCTCGATCGACTCGGCGTGGCGGCCCTGCGCCCAGTGCAGGGTGCCCAGGCTGCTCAGCGCGGCCGCCTGCGCCTGCGACTGCCCGTCCGCCTCGGCCGCCGCCAACCCGGCCTCGGCCACCGCGCGCCACTCCTCGGTGCCCATCCGCAGGTACAGGTAGCCGCGCAGGGTGTCGGCCAGACGCCACGCCATCGGCCGGAACCCGTCCTCGGCGGCCCGGGTCGCCGCGGCCACAAGGTTGGCTCGCTCCGCGTCCAGCCACGCCGCGGCGTCCGACGCGCCGTCAAAGCCGGCTTGCGGGGAATCCACCGGAATGCGCAACACATGGGGGTACATCCGGTCGGCGGCGGCCGCGGCCCGGCCCGCGTAGTAGGAGTACAGGCCCGCCAACGCATTCCGGGACTCCTCGGGCCCGGCCCGCTGCGCGGCGTACTCGCGGATCAGATCGTGCATGACGTAACGCCCCGGCACCGTCTCCTCCTCCACCAGGTGCGCCGAGGCGAGGCGGTCGAGCAGTCGGGCCGCCTCGACCGGGGCGACACCGGCCAGCGCCGCCGCCGCGTCGGCATCCGCGCTCACCCCCGGCACCGGCCCGAGCAACCGGAACATGCGTTGCGCCGCTTCGGGAAGCGAGGCGTAGGAGTGATCGAAGGCCACCCGGATCGCGGCGTGCTCATCGTCGTCGACGCTCAGCTCGGCCAGCCGCCCGGCCGACAGCAGCTCGGTGTAGCCGGCGATGCGCGGCTTCGGCTGCGCCACCAGATTGGCCGCCGCGATCCGCAACGCCAACGGCAGGTAGCCGCAGAGCGAGGCGAGCCGCTGCGTGGCGTCGGGCTCGGCCGCCACCCGGGCCGGGCCGATCAAACCGGCCAGCAGGTCGTGCGCCTCCGCCGCCTCCAGCACCTCCAGCCCGATGCGCACCGCGCCCTCCCGGGCGATCAGCCCACCGAGCCGTTCCCGGCTGGTGATCACCACCAGGCACCCGGAACCGTTGGGCAGCAACGGACGCACGTGATCCGGATGGTTGGCGTCGTCGAGCACGACCAGCACTCGACGCTCGGCCAGCAGGCTGCGAAGCTGGGCGGCGGCCTCGTCGGTATCGGTCGGGACCTGGCTTGCGGGTACCCCCAAAGCTCTTAAAAATCGCGCCAGGGCCTGAATCGGTCGCAGCGGCGCCCCCGCGGAGTAGCCCTGAAGGTTGACGAACAGCTGCCCATCGGGGAAGTGCTCGCGGGCGCGATGGGCCCAGTGGACGGTCAGCGCGGTCTTGCCCACGCCCGCGGGCCCCACCACCGTGACGATCACCGGCGCGTTGCCCTCGGCCGGAAGCAGGGCATCAAGGCGCTCAAGGTGATTGCGGCGCCCGGTGAAACCGGCGATGTCGGCGGGCAGTTGAGCCGGCACGACGGGCGCGAAGGCCGGTGCCCGTGGCTGTGGCCGGGGGGCGCCCAGGCGCGGATCCTCGGTCAGCAGCGCCAGGTGCAGATCGCGCAGCGCCCGGTCCGGCTCCACCCCCAGCTCGTCGACGAGCAGCTGCCGGGCGCGCTGATAGGCGTCGAGCGCCTCGGCCCGGCGACCGCAGCGGTGCAAGGCAAGCAGCAGATGCCGCCACAGCGTCTCGCGCAGCGGATGTTCGCGCACGAGCCGGCGCAGCTGGTCGACGACCTCGGCGTGGCGGCCCAGCTCCAGTTGCGCCCCAAGGCACTCCTCGAGTGCCGTGACGTGCAGCTCCTGTAGCCGCTGGGCCTCGGCGCAGACCGTGGCGCAGGCCGGGATGTCGGCCAGCGGCGTGCCGCGCCACAAAGCCAGCGCCTCGGCCAGCTCGGCCACCCCGGTCTCCAGATCGCCGGAGGCCAGGTTTTGCCGGCCGGACTCGACGAGCCGATCGAAGACGGCGATGTCGAGATCGTCGCTTTCAATCATCAACTGGTACCCGTGCCCCTGCGTCACCAGCCGGGTCCGGTGATCGTCGCCGAGCAGCCGGCGCAGCTTCAGGACGTAGCCATGGATCGTGCCCATGGCGGTCGCCGGTGGCCGCCCCTCCCAGATCTCGTCGATCAGGCGGTCGCTGGTCACCGGTCGCCCAGACTCGATGAGTAGTAGAGCGAGCACCGTCCGCTGTTGCGCCGCACGGATCGCCGCCCACTCATTGCCATCCCAGACCCGCATCGGTCCAAGAACCCGGAAACGCATGTCCCCTCAACTAATCGCCGACTAAGAGGGTATCCGTAAATTACTCCTTTCCCATTGGATCGCGATCCAGCAGGAGGAGTAGATGAGAAGGTCTGGAATCTGGGCGGCGGGCGTGGCCGTGATGGTCGCACTCGGGCTCCCGGCGCCCGTTTCAGCGGGGGGAGGCTCCTTCGTCATCGCCAACACCGCGTCCGGCCTCGCCGAACCTGTGCCGCGCGGAGCACTACTGTCGCTGTTCACCGAGGCCCCGGTGAGCGCCGATACGGGCAAGTTCATTCCGTGGGTCACGGAAACTGAAGGCGGTCTCTACGTGGAGGCCAGTTGCACAACGCTCAGGAGGATACGGCTGCCGATCCTGTCGGTGCGGAGCTTCGGTCACCAGGTCGACGTCTACTACCCCAATTCGTTGGGCGACGAGCCGTTCGGCTACTGCGACTCCGACGGCGACAGCGAGGTCATGGTGCAGCCCGCCGGCGGATTCGGGCCGGCCATGGTCCAGCCCGTGCTGACCGTCAACGGGCACCCGGGCATCTTCACCATCGGTATCAACCCGGACGGGCGCCACATCAACGGTCTGGACGGCAAGATCACGAGGCTGGACGAGTGTGCCCTTGCTCCGGTCGTTTGTCCTGTCCGGACCCAGGGCGCGCCGGCGATGCTGCAGCTGCGGCTGACCGGCGCGGAGATGTTCGTGTGCAATCCCTGCTTCTTCACGAACATCATTTTTGAGCTGGCGCCGGTGGTCGGCGGCGTCGTGGGCACCTATCAACAACAGACCGTCCTCAGTGTGGTGACTGTCAGCATGGGCATAGAGGAGGCCACGATCCGGCTGCGGCCCGATCTGGCGGGAGGTGAATACCGCCTGCGGGTGCGCCAGGCACTGCGCCCCGAGTTCGCCGACCCCCTCACCATCCGCCTAGGCCCGCCGAACTAGCCATGGCTGCGCCTGAACGGATTTTTACGCAGACTCTCTTATCACCAGTTCGGTGGGGAGGATGATCGATGGTGGTCTTTCCGCACCGTCGATCAGCTCCAGCAGCATCCGCACGGTCTCCTCGGCGACCCGCTCGAGGGGCTGGCGGACTGTCGTGAGTGGAGGGTGGATGGACGAGGCGACCGCCGAGTCGTCGAACCCGCCCACCGCCACATCCTGCGGGACACGGCGGCCGTGGGCGCGCAGCACCGCGAGCGCGCCCGCGGCCATCAGGTCCGAACCGACGAACACCGCGTCCAGATCCGGCGCCTTGGCCAGCAGCTCGCTCATGCCGGCCTCGCCCCCGTGCCTGGTGTAGTCCCCGTGCACGATGAGCTTCTTGGTGGCCTTGCGCCCCAGCACATCGCAGAAGCCCTCGAGCCGGTTGAGCCCGCCCGGGGTGTCCAGCGGCCCGGTGATCGTGGCGATCTTCTTGCGGCCTCGCGAGACGAGGTACTGCGTCATCTGCCGCGCGCCCTCGCGGTCGTCCGCGGCGGCATACGGGATCAGCCCCTCGCGCCCGAGCACGGCCCCGCAGGCGACCGCCGGGATGGGTAGACCCTCGATCTCGGCGGCCAGCGGATCGCCCGCGTGCGTCGACAGCAGCAGCACCCCGTCGGCGTGGCCGCCGCGCAGGTAGCGCACGACGCGCTCGCGGTCCCCGTCGTCGCCGGCGATCATCATTACCAGCGCCACATCCTTGACCGCCAGGCGCCTGCTCGCCACGCGCAGCAGCAGGCTGAAGTTGGGGTCCTCGAACAGCTTCTCCTGCGGCTCGGACAGGACCATCACCACCGTGCCGGTGCGCTGGGTGACCAGGCTGCGGGCGTTGCGGTTGACCACGTAACCGGTCTCGGCCACCGCGCGGCGGACGGCGGCGAGCGCGGCGGTGCTCACGTAGGGGTCCCCGTTCAGGGCGCGGGAGACTGTGCCCCGAGACACACCCGAGGCACGGGCCACGTCATGGATGGTCGGTCTCCGTCTGCCGTTGGACACGTTCATCAGGATTTCACAGAACCGTCGCTCAGGTCGGTACGCCAGTAGCGCTGCATCGTGAGGAACAGGGCGATAAGGGGGATGATGGACAGCATCGCCCCGGTGATCACCAGGTTGTACAGCGCCGGCTGGTTGGCCCCGGTCACCAGAAGCGTGTAAAGGCCCACGGTGAGCGGGAACTTGCCGTCGTCGGCGAGCATGATGAAGGGCAGCAGGAAGTTGTTCCATATCGCCACGAACTGGAACAGGAAGATGGTGACCATCCCCGGCCCCATCAGCGGCAGGGCGACCACCCGGAGCAGGTGGGGCTCGTTGGCGCCGTCGATGCGGCCCGCCTCGAGCAGCGCGTCGGGGATCGCGGCGGCCGCGTAGATGCGGGCCAGGTAGATGCTGTACGGATTGAGGATGGTCGGCAGCAGCACCGCCCAGTAGGTGTTGGCCAGTCCCACCTTGGACAGCAGCAGGTACTGCGGGATCGCCAGCACCACCGACGGCACGAGGATGCCGCCGATAAGGATGTTGAACATCAGGCCCCGCCCGCGGAACGCGAACTTGGCCAGGGCATAGCCGGCCATGACCGACACGACCGTCGACAACGCCGCGCCCACACCGGCGTAGAGGGCGGTGTTGAGCATCCATTGCCAGAAGATGCCGCCGCGGTACGCCGACAGGTCCGAGAGGTTTCCCATCAATCCGGTACCGGGTGCGAACGCAGCCGACGTGAAAAGCTCGGCCCGCGACTTGGTGGCCGCGATGAGTACCCAACCCACCGGAAGCAAACAGTAAAGCGCCCCAAGCAAAAGCAACGCCGTTGGCCCGAGGCCTAGGGGTCTTCTCACTCCTGCCCCTCCCCGAAGGCGCGGCGGCGCACGATCCGCAGGAAGCCCAGCGACGGTCCCAGCGAGATCAGCGCGATGATGATCGAGGTGGCCGCCGCCGAGTAGAGGTCCCCGGTGACGAACGCGTCCCGGTACACCCTCATCAGCGGGCTCCAGGTCGACGACAGCGCGTTGGTGATGGGCCGCAACGTGACCGGTTCGGTGAACACCTGGATGGTGGCGATGATGGAGAAGATGGTGGTCAGCACGATCGCCGGGGCGATCATCGGCACCTTGACCCGCAAGGCGATCGCCAGCTCCCCGGCGCCGTCGAGCCTTGCCGACTCGTAAAACTCGCGCGGGATCGCCCGCAGCTGGGTGTAGAGCACGAGCATGTTGAAGCCGACGCCGCCCCAGATGGCGACGTTGGCCATGGAGTAGACCACGGTGCCGGGCGCGAGCAGGTCGATCGCGCGGATCCCAAGCAGCTCAAGGGTTTCGTGGATCGGGCTCAGGCTGGGCAGGTAGAGGAAGCCCCACAGCAGTGTGGCCACTACCCCCGGCACCGCGTAGGGCAGGAAGATGGCGATGCGGCTGAACCGGGCCAACCGCACCTTCGCCGAGTCGAGCAGCAGCGCGAACGCCAGCGCCAGCCCGAGCATCAGGGTCAGGACCAGGATCGAGTAGCCCAGCACCCGCAGCCACCCGGCCCAGAACTCCGGGTCGCGCAGCGCGGCCTCGTAATTGTCAAGGCCCACAAAGATTTCGGTGCGGGAGCCCCGGCCCAGGCCCAGCCCGGAGAAGCGCACTCTTCTCAAAGACAGATAGACCGTGTACCCGATCGGCACCGCCACGAACAACGCGAACAGCGCCATCGCCGGGGCGAGGAACAGGTAGGGGACGGCGCCCGCGCGTGCTCCGCGGGCGCCTTTTCTCGGACTGTCCATTTACGACGCCAGCTTGAAGCCGGACTTCTGCATGTCGGCCACGGTGGCATTGTGCATCGAGGTGAGCGCCTCGGCGAACGACGACTTGTTCTGTACCGCCTTGTCGAAGGCGTCCTTGTAGGCGCTGTAGGCCACGTTCACGTTGGGGCCGAAGGTGAAGCCGCGCGCCGTACCAGAGATGTTTGTGGCCTGCTTCCAGAAGTCGGCCTGGTTGGAGAAGTAGTCGGGCGCCGCGGTCAGCAGCTCCTGACCCTTCTTGGCCGCCGGGTAGACCGCCGCGTCCTTGATCAGCATGTCCATCGCCTTGGGGTCGGTGTTGAGCCAGGTGACGAACTCGGCCGCCTGCTTCTTGGCCTTGGAACCGGCCGAGACCGCCATCGACGAGCCGCCCCAGAAGCCGCTGGCCTGCTGGCCGGAGCCCCACTGCGGCAGCGGCGCGATGGCCCACTTGCCCTTGCCGTTGGGGGCGTTGCTGGAGAGCACGCCGGGCGCCCAGACCGCGGAGGCCCAGCTGAGCAGCTTGCCGTTGTTGAGCGCCGCGTTCCACTCCGGCGTCCACTGCGCCTGTGTGTCGACCACGCCCTCGCTGACCAGGCCGCCCCAGAAGTTCGCCACCTTCTTGGAGGCGTCGTCGTTGATGCCGACCTTCCAGGCGTCGCCGTTGATCGCCCACCAGTTCGCGCCGGCCTGCTGGGAGAGCCCGGCGAACCAGCCCGGATCCTTGCTGGAGAACCCTCCTATGTAGACGGACTTGTCCTTGGCGTGCACGGCTCGGGCCGCCGCCGCGTAATCGTCCCAGGTCTTGGGGACCTGCAGGCCGTACTGTTGGAACAGGTCAGTGCGGTAGTAGAGCATCATCGGGCCGCTGTCCTGCGGCAGGCCGTAGACGGCGTCGGTGCCGAGGGTGACCAGACCCCAGATGCCGTCGGCGAACTCGCCCTTGGACTTGCCGAACTCGCCCTTGAGATCGGCGACCGCCTCGGCGGCGACGAACGAGGGCAGCATCTGGTACTCGGCTTGCACTATGTCGGGGGCGTTGCCCGCCTTCGCCGCGGTGAGGAACTTCGCCGCCGCCTCGTCCCCGCCGGCCTGCTTGCTGACGGTCACTTTGATGTTGGGGTGGGTTGCGTTCCAGACCTCGGCGATCTTGTCCATATTGGGGGCCCAGGTCCAGAAGGTCAGGTCGACCGGGCCGGTTTGCTGCGGCGCCTGCTCGCCGCTGGTGCACGCGGCCACTAGCGCGCCAGTGAGAACCGCGGACACCACGATCGCGAGCCGCTTGCTAAGCATGGATCCTCCGTCGGGGGGAGTGGCTACCTCTGTGAACGTTCACAGTGCGCAACAGTGTCTTCCTTCGCTACGGGCGCGTCAAGCGAAGTTGTCGAACTCGTTATATTCGGGTTATATCCGGGTGCTTATATCCGGGTGCGGCCTTCACCAAATGGCTATCACTCGGATACTGTGCACGTTCACAGACTCATGAGCATGCGAGGGATCCGTGCAGAACCTCTATCCCCAGAGTCCCGCCGGCATCGCCTTCGGCGGGGACTACAACCCCGAGCAGTGGCCGCGCGAGGTGCAGGAGCAGGACGTCGAGCTGATGCAGGCCGCCGGCGTGAACCTGGTCAGCGTCGGCCTGTTCAGCTGGGCGCTGCTCGAGCCGGCGCCGGGGCGCTACGAGTTCGGCTGGCTCGACGAGGTCATCGACCGCCTGCACGCCGCCGGGATCAGCGTCGACCTCGGCACCCCGACCGCCGCCCCGCCGCCGTGGTTCTCCCGTCTTCATCCGGAGACGCTGCCGGTCAGCCGGGACGGGGTGCGTTTCGGCGTGGGCGGGCGGCAGAACGCATGCCCCAGCGCGCCCGCCTACCGCCTCGCTTCGGCTCGGTTGGTGCGCGCGCTGGCGTCGCACTATCGCGAGCACCCCGGCGTGGTCCTGTGGCATGTGCACAACGAGTACGGCGCCCCGCTCGGGGAATGCTATTGCGACACAAGCGTTTCCGCCTTTCAAGGTTGGCTCGCGTCCTCCTACGGCGACCTGGAGGCCCTGAACGCGGCCTGGGGTACCACATTCTGGAGCCAGCGCTACGGCGACTGGGCCGAGATCGACGCCCCGCGGGCCAACCACACCGTGGTCAACCCGGCGCAACGGCTCGACTTCGCCCGCTTCTCCTCGCAGGAACACCTGGCCTGTTTCGTGGCGCAGCGCGACATCCTGCGCGAGATCACGCCCGCGGTCCCGGTGACGACCAACGTCATGACCACCAACTGCAAGTCGATGGACCTGTGGCGGTGGGCGCGCGAAATGGATGTCATCAGCAATGACCACTACCTCAACGCCGAGCAGCCGGACAACCACATCAACCTGGCGATGTCGGCCGACCTGAGCCGCTCGCTCGGCGGCGGCCGGCCGTGGATGCTGATGGAGCACTCCACCGGCGCGGTCAGCTGGCAGGGACGCAACCTGGCCAAGCGGCCCGGCGAGATGGCGCGCAACAGCCTGGCCCATGTGGCTCGCGGCTCGGACTCGGTGCTGTTCTTCCAGTGGCGGCAGTCCCGCTTCGGCGCCGAGAAGTTCCACTCGGCGATGCTGCCTCAGGCCGGCACGGACTCGCAGATCTGGCGCGAGGTGGTCAAGCTCGGCGCGGATCTTCGGCTTTTGGAGGACGTGCGCGGCGGTCTCGTGCGGGCTCAGGTTGCGATGGTGTGGGACTGGGAGTCCTACTGGGCGCTGGAGCTCGACTGGCGTCCGTCAGCGGACCTGAGCTTCCGCGAGCGGATGGACGCCTATTACGAGGCGCTGTGGCGGGAGCACGCGACCGTCGACTTCGTCCACCCTTCTTTCGACCTTTCGGGGTACAAACTCGTGGTGGCACCCTCGCTCTATCTGCTCAGCGAGGCGTCGGCCAAGAACCTGCAGTCCTATGTGGAGTCCGGTGGGTACCTGCTGGTGTCGTTCTTCTCCGGGATCGCCGACGAGCACGACACCGTCCACAGTGGACCGTATCCGGGCGTGCTGCGCGACGTCCTGGGCCTGAGCATCGAGGAGTTCCATCCGCTGCGCGCCGGCGAAACCGTTTCGTTGTCGGGCGGCGGGCGCGGTGCGATCTGGTCGGAGCGGGTCCGCCCGACCGGAGCCGTTGCGGTGCAATCGTTCGACGGCGGCCTCGACGCCGGTCATCCGGCGGTGACCCGGCACCAGCTGGGCCGGGGCGTGGCGTGGTATGTCGCGACGGCCCTGGACGACCTGCGGCCGTTGCTGTCGCGAGCGCTCGACGAGGCCGGGGTGTCCCGGCCCCGCAACCTGCCCGAGACGGTGGAGTGGGTGCGGCGCGGGGACTACCTGTTCCTGCTCAACCACGGCGAGCGCAACGCGGCCGTACCGGGGGTGCATGGACTGTCGCTATTGGACGGTGAGACCATCGTGGGGACAGCCATGGTGCGCGCGGGCGGCGTCAAGGTAATCCGAGTGCCGTCTTGAGATGCTCCACCACCTTCTCGGGGCTGGTTCGCAGGAGGAATGCCGGGAAGCGCAATACTCGTTCCCCCTCGAGCCACACCTCGTTCTGCCGCAACATGTCCGCGCTCCAGTGCCGAGCCTCCACGTGGTGAGCGCCGTCGATCTCGATGTGCAGTTTCGCCTTGTGCCAATAGGCATCCAAGTAGCGGGTGCGGCCGCTGGCATCCTTGCGGCGCTCCTGCAGGTCGGGCGGTGGCAGTCCATTCTTCTGGCAGAGCCGGACGAAGTCGATCTCGGACAGCGCCGTCGCGCCGCCTTGGGCATCCTGAGCGGTGTGCACAACGAGGGCGCGCCGTTTCGCCCGTGGCTGATCGCCCGTTTCGGCGAGGATCTCCTCCGGTGACACCAGGCGCTGCTGGCAGGCGGCGGCCACGAGAAGCTGCGCCTCCCGGTCGGTGAGGCTCCACTGCGCGGCGTCGACCACCGACCGCGCCATCGTGGTCCGCGGTGGATTTCCGGCCGCGGCCTTCAAAGCGACATTGCTGCGGTGCACCCTCACCCCGGGCATCTCGTGGGTGGACAGCTTCGGCACCTTCCGCCGGTGGTGGCACGCTGGAACAATCACGTCGATGGTCAGGCGCCTGGAGGTGAGCCGCAGCCCACCCTCCCGCGCGGCCTCAAACCCGGCGAGCAGCGCGCTGTCTCCGGCCGCGAGCACGGCAACCCACAATTGCTGGCTTCGCCCAAGTTCCTGGCCGGCGAGGATCACTCCATGGGAGATCCGGCGCCACCGCTCGATCTCGTGCCTGATGTGGGCGCGCGGGAAGTGCTCGAGGGCCTGCGCATAGGTCACGACGCCGGACTGCCTGAAGAGCAGCCAAGCCCAAGGCCCGTCGTCATCACTAGGGATCACCACCCGGGCACTCTCGCACATGCCCCCGACAACCCTTGGGAGATCTTGGAGGATTATGGTCGCCCTGGCAACCATAATCCTCCAAGATCTACTAACGCCGGCCTCAGCCGAAGATCGAAGTGCTCGACATTGCCCGGCTGTTGTAGTCGAACAGCGCCTGGTTCTCCCAGCCGTTGCCCGAGTTGGGGTTGGTCGGGTCCCAACCCGCACCGGTCACGGCGGTCCACGTCGGCTCCCAGTAGAAGAAACCGAGACCGCGGCCGTTGGGCACGTTGCGGACCACGTTGATGACCGCGCGAATGGCGTCGGTCTGACCCTGAGCGCTGGCGGGATATCCGCAGTTGCTCTGGAGAGACGAATTGAAGATGTTTGGCTCGGAGTCCTTCTGCGCCAAGGTGAATCCATAGGCGGTCTCGACGACCACGACCGGTTTTCCGTACCGGGCGCTGATGTCGTTGAGGTTCGCCTGCAGCCCGGACAGCGGGCCGTGCCAGTAGCAGTAGTACGACACACCGATCACGTCGAACTGCACGCCGCGCGACCGGGCCTGGTCGAACCACGAGCGGAACAACGCGTTGTTGCCGCCCTCGGCCAGGTGCAGCATGATCTGCGTCGAGGCGTTCACCGCCCTGGAGGCGTTGACGCCCGAGGTGAGCAACTGGGCCAGGTTGGCCCAGTTGGAGGTGCTGCCGGTGGGCAGCAGCATGCCGGGGTTGATCTCGTTGCCGATCTGCACCATGTCCGCCGTGGTGCCCTGGTTCTTCAAACTGTTGAGCACGTCGAAGGTGTGGTTGTAGACGGCGGTGTTGAGCTGGGCCAGGGAAAGGTTGGCCCAGGCGGCCGGCTTGACCTGTTTACCCGGGTCGGCCCAGGAGTCGGAGTAGTGGAAGTCGATGAGCAGTTTCATGCCCTGCGCCTTGATGCGGGAGGCCATCGTGAGCACGCGGGCTTTGTTGTTGTACCCGTCAGCCGGGTTCACCCAGACTTTAAGGCGCGCATAGTTCATGCCCGCGGCCTTGAGCATGGCGAGCGGGTCGCCGCGGGTGCCGCTCGAGTTGAAGTAGGCGCCGCCGAAGTCCTCGTTCTTCTTCAGGCTCGAGACGTCGCCGCCCCTGATCTGAAGCTGGCCGCCACCGGTGTTGGCGGTGAACGCCACGTCGTCCACATTGATCCAATTGTTGGCGTTGGCGTTGGAAAACAGGCTCACGGTGCAGGACGTCGAGGTGACGTTGGTGGTGACCGAGATCTGCGTCCAGGTGCCGCCGCTGGCGGGGATCGCGGCCGACGCCGTGGCACCGCCGCAGTTGACCAGCCTGATCTGGGCCGTGGCCTGCCCACCGCCCGAGCGCACCCAGGCGGACAGGGTGTAGGAGCCTGGGGTGAGGCCGGTCAGCGTCTGGAAGGTGTCAACGCTGTAGGCGCTGGAGGCCCAGTGGGCAAGTTGGAAGGAGCCGCTGTGGCCACCCGCCTCGCTCTTCGAGGCGCTGGTGGTACCGGACTCGGACCACCCGGTCGGCGTCTGGCTGGCGCCGTTCGCCTCGAACCCGGGGTTGGTGACGGTCGCGGCGGCTTGCGCCGGCGGCGCGGCGACGGCGAGGACGAGAGCCGCCGCGGCGCAGAGGGCTAGGAGTCGTGTTGGCATTTGATGTCCTCCGGGGGATGGACTGTGAACGTTCACAGAAGCTCCACGAAGCCTATACAGAAGCATCGAGGCTGGCCATTTGTCAAGCGCGCTCCACGTGGGACAGTAGAAGACGTGGCCGGCGTGCGGCTCGCCGAGTTCCTGCGGGATGCCATGGGGCTTCCCGAGGTGGAGTTGCGCGGCGAGGAGCTGGTCGTGCACGGCAAGCCGTTCTGCTACGTCTCCTCGGACGGGGAGTCGGTGCGGCTCAAGGCTTTGCTGCAGGAGCAGGCGGCGCTGATCGAGCACGACCCTTCCGCCTACGGGGCCGCCGAGGTGTCCGGTCGCTACGGTTGGGTCGCCGTCCGCCTGGACCGGGTTCGCCGCGACGAGCTGACCGAGCTGCTGGACGAGGCCTGGAGCCACAGCGCCCCCAAGAAACTGATCATCGCGCGCCGCAAGGCAACCGGCTAGGCCCACGCACGCACCGGATTATGCTTGCCTCATGACGACACGCCCCACTGACCGAGACCGGGCAGCCCGTCCCGGCAAGCGTGCCGTCGTCGCCCCTGACCTTGCCGAGCTGCATGGCCCCACCTCCGGCACGGTCGAGCTGCCGCACCGGATGTTCTGGTATTCCGACCGCCGTTTCAACCTGGATGACCCGGCCTACCTGCGCTGGATGTACCAGATCGTGCTACGCGAGGCGCTGACCTTCGCCGAGCTTCGCACCTGGCTCGACCGCGACACCCTCATTCGCCTCTGGTCGGCGCTGCATCTGCCGCGCGGCGTGCGCCAGGCTTGGCAGGAGCGTCACCCGGAGTTGAGCCGGTGACCGACTTTCAGCGCGAGGTCACACGGATCGCACTCGCCGCCGCCTCGCAGCACGGCTTCGCCCTGGGCGGTGGCCAGGCGCTCGTCGCGCACGGCGTGGTCTCCCGCCCCACGGAGGATATTGACCTCTTCGCGGACGCCGACGGGGCAGTGCAAGCCGCCTTATCGCCGGTCCAGGCCGCGCTGTCCTATGTGGGCATGGAGGTGTCGGCGATGCCGGAAGACTCCGATCTCGGCGAGATGTTCGGCGGTTTCCAGAACGACTTCGCCGAGTTCGAGGTGCGGCGCGGCGATGAGTCCGTCAAGCTGACCCTCGCCCGGTTCGACCGCCGCCTCGATCCGGTCGATACGCCGATCGGACCCGTCCTTCACATCGACGATGTCATCGGCTCGAAGGTAGCGGCGATGGCAACCCGCGCCGAGCCCCGCGACTACGTGGATGTCGCGGCGGCGCTTGACGCTTTCAGCCGGATGGAGCTGCTTGCTATGGCAGGGCAGTCGGACCCCGCGCTAACGGCCGACGAGGTTGCCGAGTCGATGCGCGCTCTCGACCAGCTTCCCGACGCGGCGTTCCACATCTGGATCGACCCGGCCCGGGTGGCCGATCTGCGAGCTCGATTCGACGACTGGCCGCGCTGATCCGATCGCCGGGCACGCCCGGTCCCGGCGAACGGTCCCGGCGAACGGTCCCGGCGAACGGTCCCGGCGAACGGTCCCGGCGAACGGTCCCGGCGAACGGTCGCGGTGAACGGTCGCGGTGAACGGTCGCGGTGAACGGTCCCGGTGAACGGTCCCGGCGAACGGTCCCGGCGAACGGTCCCGGCGAACGGTCCCGGCGAACGGTCCCGGCGAACGGTCCCGGGGAACGGTCCCGGCGAACGGTCCCGGTGAACGGTCGCGGTGAACGGTCGCGGC
>Ga0075418_10000561_pt1 | contig 39837 bp, 39 predicted proteins | sample SoiMetdeltSBSDD2_FD_81776 | JGI IMG/M metagenome (GOLD analysis project Ga0075418, IMG submission 81776) | Bulk soil microbial communities from a Populus tree surrounding site in Tennessee, USA - Soil MetaG P. deltoides SBSDD2 | ecosystem: Environmental > Terrestrial > Soil > Tree plantation...
GTTCACAAGGGCGTCACGCACGACTTTTCACCCAAGCAGGGGTCGTTTCACGTCCTTCCCGCGGAGGGGGGCGGTGTCCCCGTCCGGATCGACATGAAGGAGATGAAGGCGATGTTCTGGGTGAAGGATTACCTGGGGAACCGGGAATTCGTCGCCCGGCGGGATTTCGATCCGGGCAAAACCGTGACGGGACGGCGGGCTATCCTGACCTTCATGGACGGCGAGTCGATCTGGGGCGCGGTGACCGAGGACGACCCTGCGGTTCCGGGGTTTTTCTTCGTCCCGTCCGACGATCGGGACAACAACATCAAGATCTTCGTGGTTCGAACTTCATTGAAAGAGCTGCGTTGGGCACCCTGAGAGCGGCAAGGAGGTTTTCTTGAACAAGGCCGAACTCACCGAGAAGCTGGTTGAACGAACGGGACTCTCCGCCCGCGATGCGCGAGCGGCCATGGACGCGATCTTCGATCCCGACCCCTCGATCGGCCTCGTGGCGGCGGCGCTCGTCGCCGGCGACAAGGTCGCCATCAGCGGATTCGGGACCTTCGAGGCCCGCGGGCGCAAAGCCCGGGCGGGACGCAACCCCCACACGGGGGAAACGCTGGACATCCCGGCGACGCGAGCGCCCGCCTTCAAGGCGGGCAAGCCGCTCAAGGAAACCTTGAAGGGCTGACGCCCGGGGCTTTCTGCCGGCCGTCGCGCGACGATGAACGCACCGCGAAGGGGCACATCCGCGCCGCGGCGGACGTCCATTGCCAAGTGGCTCCGCGCCGGGCGCTACCGGTGGCTCCTGGGGATCGGGGTCCCGCTGCTGGTCGTCGGGCTCATCGTCGTCCTCGCGGTCTTCACCCAGATCACGCTGACTTTCGAGGGGCGGCTCTGGCGGCTTCCCTCGCGGGTCTATTCCGCCCGCCTCCATCTGGTTCCCGGAACGGTCCTCGATCGTGACGCGCTCGCGATGCGCCTGGACCGGTGCGGCTACGCGCGTCTCGATTCGAGCCCGCTCCAACCGGGACAGTACCGGAAGCGTTCCGATGCGATCGACCTGTACGTTCGTGGATTCCGCGCGGAGGACCGGACCGAGCCGGCCCGGCGGGCGACGCTGCGCTTCTCCGGGAGCGTCCTCACCGGGATCTCCGACGAGCGCGGCCGACCGGCCGCGGCGCTCGACATCGAGCCCGAGCTCCTCGCGCTCGTGTTCGGCGCCCAGCAGGAGGAGCGCCTCATCGTCCCGCTCGGCGACGCTCCCAAGACGCTCGTCAACGCCGTGCTGGCCGCCGAGGACGCCCGCTTCTACCACCATGCGGGGATCGACCCGTTCGCGGTGATCCGCGCCGCCTTCACGAACGTCAAGAGCGGGAAGATCGTGCAGGGCGGCAGCACGATCACGCAGCAGACCGTGAAGAACCTGTACTTCGGGCAGGAGCGCACCTGGTGGCGCAAGGCGCGCGAGGCCCTGATGTCGGTCATCCTCGACGTGCGGTATCCGAAGGATCGCATCCTCGAGGTCTACCTCAACGAGGTCTACCTGGGGCAGCGCGGCTCGGTCGCCATCTGCGGCATGCAGGCGGCCGCCCGCTACTACTTCGGACGCAACGTCGCGGATCTCTCGCTCGCGGAGTCCGCGACGCTCGCCGGGCTCATCCGTAATCCCGGCGGCTACAACCCGTTCGCCCATCCGGAGCGCGCGGTCGCGCGCCGGAACCTCGTGCTCGACGCGATGCTCGAGCTGGGGCTCGCCGACAAGCAGGCGGTGGCCCGGGCCAAGGCCGACCCCCTGCGGCTGGCGAGCGGCGGCGCCGGATACTCCCGGGCGCCCTACGTCGTCGATCTCGTGCGGGCGCAGCTCGCCGAATCGTACCCGGCCCGCGCCCTATCCGAGGACGGACTGGAGATCTACACGACGATCGACACCCTCGTGCAGGCACGCGCCGAGCAGGCGCTCGAGCGCGGACTCGATCGCCTGGAGAAGGAGACCCCCCAGGTCCGCCGGCAAAAGGCGCGCCGGAGGCTGCAAGGGTGCGTCGTCGTCACGGATCCCCGAACCGGCGCCATCCTGGCGCTGGTCGGCGGGCGCGACTACCAGGACAGCCAGTTCAACCGGGCGACGCAGGCGAAGCGACAGCCGGGCTCCTGCTTCAAGCCGTTCGTCTACCTCGCCGCGTTCGAGGCCGCGATGCGCGGGGAGGAGGGGGGGCTGATGCCGGCGTCGATCCTCGACGACAGCCCGTTCGAGCTGGTCAGCGGAGGCCGCGTCTGGAGCCCCGCGAACTACGACGGGACTTACCGCGGGCCGACGTCCGCGCGCGTCGCGCTCGAGGAGTCCCGGAACGTGCCGACCGCGCGGGCCGCTCAGGCCGTCGGCCTCGGCAAGGTGGTCGACGCGGCAAGGCAATGCGGGTTCGTCGAGCGCTTCGAGCCGCTTCCCTCGCTCGCCCTGGGTGCCCAGGAGGTGACGCCGCTCGAGCTCGCGACGGCCTACGGCACGCTCGCGACGCTCGGGCTGCGCGTGCAGCCGCGCATCGTGCAGGAGGTCGTCGCGCGGGACGGCAAGAGGCTGACGAGCGAGAGCCCCGTCGTCCGCGATGCGGTGCCCCCCGCCGCCGCCTACCTGGTGGACGACGTCCTCCGAGGGGTGCTCGTCCGGGGGACCGCCGCCTCCGCCGGGGCGCTCGGCTTTCACGGCGACGCGGCGGGGAAGACCGGGACGACCGACGACACGCGCGACGCCTGGTTCGTCGGATTCACGCCGAAGATCGTGGCCCTCGTATGGGTCGGGTACGACGACAACTCGAAGACCGGGCTCACGGGGGCCGCGGGCGCGCTTCCGATCTGGGTGGACATCTTCATGCACGCGCGCCACCGGTGGGAAGGGTCGGAGTTTCCCGAGCCGCCGGGGATCGAGCGCGCGGAGGTCGATCCCGAGAGCGGTGGGCTCGCCGTCGCCGGCTGCCCGGATCGGGTCGAGGAGGTGTTCGCCGCGGGGACCGAGCCCGAGGAATGCCCGATCCATGAGAACGCGTTCCGCCGCTGGTGGCAGAAGCTCTTCCATCGAGACCGCGAGCCGGCGCGGCCGCCGATCTAGCCTTCCTGCTCCTCGTACTTCTGCTTGAGCGCCTCGACGACCGCCGGGTCGGCGAGCGTCGTCGTGTCGCCGAGCGCGCGTCCCTCGGCGATGTCTCGCAGCAGCCGGCGCATGATCTTTCCCGAGCGCGTCTTCGGAAGGTCGGCCGAGAAGAGGACGGATTCCGGACGCGCCAGCCCGCCGATCTTCGTGACCACGTGCTCCCGGACGGCGGAGGCGAGCGCGGCGGAGGGCGCGTGCCCGTCACGCAGCGAGACGAACGCGACGATGCCGGTACCCTTCACCTCGTGCGGGACCCCGACGACCGCCGCCTCGGCGACCGCCGGGTGATCCACGAGCGCCGACTCGACCTCCATCGTCCCGATACGGTGTCCCGCGACGTTCATGACGTCGTCCACTCGCCCCAGGATCCAGAAGTAACCGTCGGCGTCGCGCTTGGCGCCGTCGCCGGTGACGTACGCGCGCCCGCCCCAGCGATTCCAGTACGTCGCGAGGTAGCGGTCGTGATCCCCCCAGATCCCGAGCGTCATCCCCGGCCACGGTCCCGTCAGGGCGAGGTAGCCTCCGCCGACCGTCACCACCTCTCCGCGCTCGTTGAAGATCTCCGCCGAAACGCCCGGAAAGGGGAGGGTGGTGGAGCCCGGCTTCGTCGCCGTGATCCCCGGAAGGGGCGTGATCAGGATCTGACCGGTCTCGGTTTGCCACCAGGTGTCGACGACGGGACACCGCCCGCCCCCGATGACCTCGCGGTACCAGGTCCAGGCCTCGGGATTGATCGGCTCACCCACCGAGCCGAGCAGCCGGAGCCGCGACAGATCGTGCTTGCGCGGCCACGCCTCCCCCCACTTCATGAACGCGCGGATCGCCGTCGGGGCCGTGTAGAAGACCGTGACGCCGTGGCGGTCGCACATCTCCCAGAACCGATCACGCTCCGGCCAGTCGGGCGCGCCTTCGTAGAGGACGACGGTCGCCCCGCTCGCGAGGGGACCGTAGACGACGTACGAATGCCCGGTCACCCATCCGATGTCCGCCGTGCACCAGAAGACGTCCTCGTCGCGAAGGTCGAACACCCATCGCGTCGTCGCGTAGGCTCCCGTGAGGTAGCCCGCGTTGCCGTGCGTGATCCCCTTCGGCTTCCCGGTCGTCCCCGACGTATAGAGAATGAAGAGGGGATCGTTCGCTTCCATCGGCTCCGGCGGGCAGGTCGCGGACGCTTCCTCCATGAGCTCGTGGTACCAGTGGTCGCGCCCCTCCTTCATCCGCAGATGAAAGCCGCCGCCTCCACCCCCGCGGCGGACGACCACGACGTGCCGGATCGACGGCGCATCGCGCACCGCGTCGTCCGCGGCGTGCTTGAGGGCGAGGAGCCCGCCGCGCCGGTATCCACCGTCGGCGGTCACGAGGACCTTGGCCTGCGCGTCCAGGATCCGGTCGCGCAGCGCCTCCGCGGAGAACCCGCCGAAGACGACGCTGTGGATCGCACCGATGCGCGCGCAGGCGAGCATGGCGACGGCCGCCTCGGGGATCAGCGGCATGTAGATCGCGACCCGGTCTCCCTTCGCGACGCCGAGCCCGCGGAGTACGCTCCCGAACCTGTTGACCTCCCGCCAGAGCTCGAAGTAGGTCAGCGTGCGGCGGTCCCCGGGCTCCCCCTCCCAGATCAGCGCCGCCTTGTTCCGGATGGGGCCGCGCAAGTGGCGGTCGAGGCAGTTGACCGAGACGTTGAGCGCCCCGCCGACGAACCATCGCGCGTCGGGGCCCGTGCCTCGGAGCACGCTCTCCCAGGGGCGGATCCACTCCAGCTCCCGCGCGAACGACTCCCAGAACGCGGCGGGATCACGGCGGGCCCGCTCGTACACTCCCGGATCCGAGGCCCGGGCGGCCTGGCGGAACGCGGGAGGGGGGTCGTAGCGGCGGTGCTCTTCGAGGAGGTCTTCGATGTTCCCCGGGTCCGTCATCGGCGTCTCCTGCCGGCATTCTAGACGGCGGCGCCGCCGTTCACGTAGGTAACATGCCCCCATGGCGATACGGCGGCGCGAGTCGGGTCTGACGACGGTCGAGCTCCTGGCCGCGGTCGGTGTGCTCCTGGTGCTGGTCACGGTCGCGATCCCTCTCAAGCGCTGGGACGAGAAGCGGAGGCGCGAGAACGAGCTGCGCATGTCGCTCGGGGTCATGCGCGAGGCGATCGACCGCTACAAGAGCCAGGTGGACGAGGGGCTCATCCAGCAGAAGGACGTCGATCAGAGAGGGTACCCCCGTGACCTCGAGGAGCTCGTGGACGGCGTCGACGTCGGCGAGCCGCAGAGCGGACAGACGCACAAGGTCCGCTTCCTCTCCAAGGTCCCGACCGACCCCTTCACCGGCAAGGACGAATGGGGCCTGCGCTCCTACCAGGACGATTGGGACTCGACGTCATGGGGGGGCGAGAACGTCTGGGATGTCTACAGCTTGTCGACCGGGAAGGCGCTCGACGGCACCTACTACAAGGATTGGTGAGGGGCGGTCACGATCGACCCCGCTTGGTGCCGAAGGGGGGATTCGAACCCCCACGCCCTTGCGAGCGCCACCCCCTCAAGATGGTGTGTCTGCCAGTTCCACCACTTCGGCGCGGGGTCGGGTCGATCGATCGAGATGATAGCACCCGCCTACTTCGAAGGAGCGGGGGCCGGGGCCTGCGCGGGAGCCTGTGACGGCGCCTGCGAAGGCGCTTGCGAAGGCGACTGCGCGGGAGGCGGCGTCGCGGGCGCGGGCGCGCCTGGGGCCGAGGCCGGCGCCGGCGCGGGAACCGAGTCGAGGACGGATCCGCCGCCCCCCGTGCTCGACGACATCAGCGCGAGCGTGAGCGACGTCACCATGAAGATGCCCGCGCACCACGTCGTCAGTCGCGAGAGCAGCGTCGCCGCGCCGCGCGCTCCGAAGGCGGTCTGGGAGCCTCCTCCACCGAACGCCCCCGCGAGGTCGGCGCGCTTCCCGGTCTGGAGCAGCACGACCATGATCAGGATGAACGCCACGAGCACGTGAAGGATGGTCAGCAGGATCACCATGGGTCGCGCCCTCGGATTCCGGAGAAGAGCCTCGGGAGGCTAGCACGCGCGCGCGCGGCGCGTCCAGCCGCTCAGGCCGCCGCCTCGGCGATCGCGGCGAAGGACGCGGGGTCGAGGGACGCGCCGCCCACGAGGGCGCCCCCGACCTCGGGCGCGCGAAGGAGCGCCGGCGCGCTCGCGGCGGTGACCGAGCCTCCATAAAGGATGCGCACCTCGCGCGCCGACGCCCCGAACCGCTCGCGCAGCGCCTCGCGAATCGCCGCGTGGGCGGCGGTCACGTCGGCCGCGACGGGCGTGCGGCCGGTGCCGATCGCCCAGACCGGCTCGTAGGCGACGACGAGGTCCGTGGGATTGCCGATCGCGAGGTCGGCGAACGCGGCGCGGACCTGGGAGACGACGACCTCGATCGTCCGCCCCGCGTCGCGCTCCCGCTCGGTCTCGCCGACGCAGGCGATCGGGACCATGCCGTGGCGTCGCACCGCGACGAGCTTGCGGGCCACCTCGGCATCGGTCTCGCCGAAGAGCGCGCGGCGCTCGGAGTGCCCGACGATCACGTAGCGGACCCCCAGCCCCGCGAGCATCGGCGCGGCGACCTCCCCCGTGTACGCGCCGCGATCGTCCCAGTGAACGTTCTGCGCGCCGAGGGCGATCTCCGATCCGGCGATCGCTTCGGCGACCGCGCGCAGGAACGGAAACGGCGGCGCGACCGCGGCGTCCACGCGATCGAGGGGGAGCGACGCCGCGACCGCCTCGGCCAGGCGCCGCGCTCCCGCCTCGTCGAGGTTCATCTTCCAGTTCCCGACGATCAGCGGCCGCCCGCGCGGGCGGGTCAAGGCGCGTCGTCCAGCGCCGCCACCCCGGGGAGCGGAAGCCCGGAGAGGAACTCGAGCGACGCTCCGCCCCCGGTCGAGACGTGCGTCATCCGGGAGGCCAGCCCGAAGAGCTGCACCGCCGCCGCCGTGTCGCCGCCGCCGACCACCGTCGCGGCCGGCGACGCCGCGAGCGCCTCGCCGACGTGCCGCGTCCCGCCGGCGAACGCCTCGACCTCGAAGCGCCCGACCGGGCCGTTCCACAGGACCGTGCCCGCCGCAGCCACCCGCCGGGCGAACGCGGCCGCGGTCGCCGGGCCGATGTCCATGCCCGCCTCGTCGTCTCCTATCGCGACGTCCCGGGTGACGCGCACCGAGGAATCGTCCCCGCCGACGGCGACGACGTGATCGACCGGGAGCACGAGATCCTTCCCGGCGCTCCGGATGCGATCGAGGAGCGAGCGGGCGAGATCGACCTTGTCCGTCTCGACGAGCGATCGCCCGACGGGGTGCCCCTGAGCGCGGAGGAAGGTATACGCCATCGCGCCGCCGACCAGGAACGCGTCGACCCGCGGGAGCAGATTGTCGATCAGCTCGATCTTGTCCGAGACCTTGGCGCCGCCGAGGATCGCGAGGAACGGGTGCGCCGGGGCGTCGAGCAGCGCCCCCAGATGGTCGAGCTCGGATTGCATGAGCAGCCCCGCGGCCGCGGGCTTCAGGCGGCGCGGGACGCCCGAGGTGGACGCGTGGGCGCGATGCGCGGTGCCGAAGGCATCGTTGACGTACAGCTCGGCCACCCGCGCGAGTGCTGCGGCGAACGACGGATCGTCGGCTTCCTCGCCCGGATGGAACCTCAAGTTCTCCAGGAGCAGCACGCCGCCGTCGGGGAGCGCGCGCGCCGCGCTCTCGGCGGCGTCGCCGACGCAGTCCTCGGCGAACGCCACGCTCACCCTGAGGACCTCCGCCGCCTTCGCCGCGACCGGAGCCAAGCCGAACTCGGGCTTCCGCTTCCCCTTCGGCCGTCCGAGATGCGATGCGAGCACGACGCGCGCTCCCTCGCGTCGGAGCAGGTCGATCGTCGGACGCGAGGCTTCGATCCGCGTGGCGTCGCGCACCGTGCCTCCTTCGAGCGGGACGTTGAAGTCCACGCGGCAGAAGACGCGCTTCCCCGCGAGACCGGCGAGGTCGCGCACGGAGAGCTTGCGGGGCATCGCGCGCCGTCCGCGCTAGCGCGCGCGCTTGCGGCGCGCCGACCGGGCGAGGATCCCGTCGCAGACCCTGCGGAGCTCCGGAGGAAGCGCGCGCAGCACGACGCTGTTCCTGCGGATGCGCTCGCGCTTGAGGATCGCGCGGACGACCGCCGCGATCCGTCCGCGCATGAAGGGATCCTCGCGGAGGTACGCCTTGAGGAGGAGGGCGATCTCGTCGCGCTTCCCGATCAGCTCGATCGCCGCGAGGGCCTCGAGCGGGAGCCGTCGCTCGGTGTCGCCCAGGATCGACTGGAGGTCCTGGATCGCCACGCGGCTCCCGATGCGCGCCAGCTCGAAGTGCGCCTTCGCGCGGACACGCTGCATCGTGTCGAAGCGGAGCGCGCCGGCGGCGTCCGGAGCCACGCGCTCGATCACGCTCTTCAATCTGTAGATGAGGGGCTTCTCGCCGATCGTCCCGGCGACCTCGACGAGGACCTGGAGCGGCAGCGGCTCGTCCACGGTGTCGAGGGCCTCCGCGAGGCCGCGGACCCTGCGCGACCCGAGCGCCTTGAGCGCCATGCCCGCGCGCGTGCAGTACTCGGGATCCCCCCCGCGGCGGCGCATCTCGTCCACCACCGCTTCGAACGCGGAGGGTCCGGCGGAGCCGAGGCGGTGGAGGGCTTCGTTCCAGACCGTGTACTCGTGGGACGCGAGATCGCGGACGAGGGCGTCGATCGTGGACTTGTCGCGGGGGGCCGCCGGCTCCTCCTCGTCGGCGATCTCCGCCACTTTCCTGGCGATTTCCTCGACCCCGTCCTGTCTTAGCCGCAGGAAGAGCCCGCGTCGGGCGGAGGGACGGAGAAGCGGCAGGAGCGCCATGCATGCCGCGCGGATCTTGGGGTCTTCCTTGGGGTCGAGCAGGATCTCGAGGATCCTCCGGATCGCCGCGTCCTGTCCCGCCTCGTAGAGCTGGAGCAGCGCGTGCACCGCGGCGATGCGCACGTCGCGGACGCGCTCCCGCTTCAGCAGCCGCTCGATCGCCGCCACCGCGTCGAGGGACGGGAACCGCGCGAGGCAGCGCGCGGCGATCTCCCGCATGCGCGGATCGCGATCGAGGAGCATCGCCACGAGCGGACCGCGTCCGCGCGGATCCTGGATGAGCGCGAGGAGGGGCATCGCATGCGTGCGCACGCGGTTGTTGTCCCCTTCGAGCGCTTCGACGAGCGCCTCGACGGAGTGGGAGCCGATGATCGAGAGTCGCGCTCGGGCCCGGTCCACTTGCTTGGGTTGACGGCTGCCGAGTCGCCGCACCAGCTCGGGAACCTCGGTTGCCCTGGGCCGAAGCGTCATCTAAAGTGAGCCCACCGGCCGGACGCCGACGCGCGATGTCCGGACGCGAAATCTTCTTTGCCGAGGACCACCCGTGCTCGAGAGCGCGCGGATTATGAGACGACGTCGCGATGAAGTCAACACACGAAGTCGATGCGCGGCGACATTCGCGATCGTCGCGATCGTCGCGTCGCTCGCGCTCGCGTCGTCGTGCGGCGGACGCGAGCGACGCGCGGAGCGTCTGTGGCGTCAAGCCCTCGAGAGCGCCGAGCGCGGCGATCATCAAGGCGCGGTTGATCGGCTGCAACGGTTGATCGATCAGTATCCGGATGCGGAGATCGCGTCCAAGGCGCGCGAGCAGATTATCGTCTATCGCGGGCTCGCGAACGCGGTCCAGACGTACCCGACGCGACGCGCGCGCCAGCTCATGGTTCAGGTCGCTCGCGCCGTCGAGGCGTATCGACGTGAGACGGGTCACCTGCCGGCAACCCTCTCGTCGCTCGTCCCCCGTCAGCTTCCCGAGGTTCCTCCGGATCCGTGGGACCGCCCGCTCGCCTACGAGACCGGCCCGCGAGGCTACCGTCTGCGCTGCGACGGCGCCGACCGCGCCCCGGGCGGCACCGGCGACGCCGCCGATCTCCTCGTGGTCAACGGCGACTTCGTCTCGGGCTCGCCGTGACGGCGCTCCTTCTGGCGGCGGCCCTCACGGCACCCCAATGGGCGGTGGCCGTGCTCCCTTCGGGCCACACGTTCTCGTTGGAGGTCGCGGCGGACGGGCCTTCGCGAGCCCGGGGCTACATGGGGCGGGTGAAGGTCGGCCCGCGCGACGGCATGCTGTTCATCTTCGACGAGGACTCCGAGCACTCTTTCTGGATGAAGGACTGCAAGGTGGCGCTGGACATCGTCTGGCTCGACCGGCTCGGGCGGGTCGTCTGGATCGCCGCGGATCAGCGCCCGTGTCCCGCGCAGGGGGACTGTCCTTCGGTCGCTCCCCCGTCGCCGGCCCGCTACGTCGTCGAGTTCGCCGCCGGCACCTCGGCCGCCGAGTCGCTCAAGGCGGGAGACGCGATCGTCGTGCTCTCCGACCCGCCGCTTCGATGAGGCGATCGCTCGCGCTCATCGGGTCGGCCCTCGCGGCGATCACGCTCGGCGCGACCCAGACGGCGGACGTGGACGTTCTCGAGCAGGTCCGATCGGTCGAGGACCGGATCGCCGCGATCGTCCGCGCGCGCCCGCAGGGCCACCTCCTCGCCCTCCGCGCGGACGAGGCCGCTCGCAACGCCGAGGCCCGCGTGCGTGCCGACCGGTGGCTCTCTCCCGCGCAGGCGGCGGCGCGGGGGCGCGCCTGGCGCGACGTCGGGCTCGGCTCCGGACCCGAGCCCGGAGAGCTCCTCCTCGCGCTCGCTTCGGACCTGGACGGCATGACGCTCGATGCGTCGCGGACGCGGCTGCTCGTCGATCCCGAGCGCCTGCGTGCCGACGACGGCCGGGGCGACCCCGAGCAGGACGCCGAATCGTCGGTCCTGCTCGCCACCGGCGTCGCGCCGGACGAGCCGGTCGCGGGGCACTACGCGGCGCACGCGCTCCTCGACGGGGCGGACGTCGCGGGGCCGGTCACGACCGACGCGCTCCTCGCGCGCGCGTCGATGGCCGAGGGAAGCGCCAACCTGGCGGCGCTTCTTCTCCTGTTCGGGGGTGTCGGGCTCGAGAGCGAGGTGGTGGCGGGCACCCTGCGACCGGAGGACGCGCTCGGCGGGCGGCTCGTCCCCGGCGCAATGCGATCGGGATCCCCCGCGGTCACGAGCCTCCTGCAGTTCGTCTATCTCGACGGGTTCGCCCAGATGGCCGCCCTCGCGAAGAAGGCCGACTTCGGTCACGTCAGCCGCGAGCGCCAGCGACGGAAGACGACGCGCGACGTCCTGCACCTCGACAGGGCGCCGGCCGCCGCGGCCGACCTCGCCGTGCCGGCCGTCCCCGCCGGGACGGGACTCTCGGTCGTGGATCGCGATGTGCTGGGGGAGCAGGGGATCATCTCCCTCGTCTCGCTCACGACCGGGAAGGACAACCTCGGGATGATCGCCGGGGACGGATGGATCGGCGACGCCCTGTTCCGGCTGGAGGCGCCGGCCGAGCGGACGGATGCCGGGGGGCTGACGGTCTGGGTCAGCCGCTGGGCGACCGAAGAGGACGCCAAGGACTTCGCCTACGGAGTCGAGCGATGCCTCCAAGCGCGCTTTCCGGCGGTCCCCGTCGCGGACGATCCAGGGGTCGGAGGGCGGGTCCTCAGGGAGTCCGCGGCGGTCCACCGCATTACGAGAAGCGGGGTCGAAGTCCGGGTTCAGGTCGCCTCGCAGGAGCTGGACGCGAGACTCGTCGTTCCCGAGAAGAAAAAAGGAACGGAACGGCGGGGGCAGCCTCCAAGAAAGTAATTGAATTATAGTTATTCGCTGCTTTAACGGGTTGACGCACCAAAATGCGGCCCGTAACCTCCCGACATGCGCTGGATGGTTCGGAGCTTCGCCGTTGCGACGGTGGTGTGTTGGATGCTGGTCGCCGGGCTGTTCGCCCGGCCGGTCCCTGTCACCCTGCCCGAGCGGGTTGCGCCGAAGCGCGTCACCCTCACCGCGGTCGATCGGCTCCCGGCGGACTGGAGCCGCCGGATCCAGTCGGACCTCCGCGGCGCCTTCCCCGGCGTTGCGGTCGAGCAGTCGCGGCCGGTCGTCGCCATCGTCGAGCGGCACGCACGGCGCTTCCGCGTGGACCCGCTCATGGTCCTCGCGGTCGTTCAAGTGGAGAGCCGGTTCGACCCGCGCGCGGTGTCGTCCCAGGGAGCCATGGGTCTGATGCAGCTCCAGTCGGGGACCGCCCGGGACCTCGCGATGGACCTCGGCGTGCAGTGGACCGGCGACGACCTGCTGTTCGATCCCGACCTGAACGTCATGCTCGGCTGCGCCTACTTGCGGCGGCTGATCGACCGGTTCGACAACGTCGATGCCGCCCTCGCGGCGTATTGCTCCGGGCCGACTCTCGTCGAGGCGCGGCGGGACGCCAACGGCAAGATTCCGCTCGGCTACAGCGATCGCGTCTGGGACGTCCTCCGCACGCTGCAGACTCGGGTCCTCGTCTAGCGTCTCCCGCCTTTACCCCCGCTCCGGCGCTGTGATAGCGTGCCGCGCTTCGGGGTGCCCGCCGGAATGAACCCGTTCGGCCATCAGATCCTCAACGTGGTCGCCTATCTTCCCCTGGTCGGCGCCCTGCTCTGTCTCAGCCTGCCGCGCGCACGCCCCGGCGTCGTCGCGCGGATCGCGGCGGCCGTCGCCGGGCTCGATCTCCTCGCGAGCCTCCCGCTCTGGTTCTCCTGGAGCGGCGCCCCTGCGGATGCCTACGGCTACCGGTTCGTGCTCGACGCGCCGTGGATCGAGTCGCTCGGGATCCGCTACATCGTCGGCGTGGACGGCATCTCGATGCTGCTGGTGCTCCTGACGACGCTGCTCGGGTTCCTCGCGATCGTCGCGTCCTGGTCGGCGATCGATCGCCGGGAGAGCCAGTACTACGCGTACCTGCTCATCCTGCAGACGGGGATGATCGGCGTCTTCGTCAGCCTCGACACCTTCCTGTTCTACGTGTTCTGGGAGGTGATGCTGGTCCCGATGTACTTCCTCATCGGGATGTGGGGCGGACCCCGGCGCATCTACGCTTCGGTCAAGTTCTTCCTGTACACGCTCCTCGGCTCGGTGCTGATGCTGATCGGGATCCTGGCGCTGTACGTCCACCATCGGACCGTCACCGGCGTCGCGACCTTCGACGTACGGCTCCTCCAGTCGATGGGGGCCTGGCCCGACTGGGTCGATCTTCAGATCTGGGTCTGGCTGGCGTTCTTCTTGGCCTTCGCGATCAAGGTCCCCATGTTCCCGTTTCACACCTGGCTGCCCGACGCGCACGTCGAGGCGCCCACCGCGGGGTCCGTCATCCTGGCGGGTGTCCTTCTCAAAATGGGAGGGTACGGGTTCCTGCGTTTCAGCCTCCCGATGCTCCCCGACGCGACGCGCCGGTTCGCCCCCTGGATGCTGGCGCTGTGCGTGATCGGCGTCATCTACGGCGCCGTCGTCGCGCTCGTCCAGCGGGACTGGAAGAAGCTCGTCGCGTACTCCTCGGTCAGCCACCTGGGGCTGTGCATGATGGGCGTCTTCGCGCTCAACGTTCAGGGGTTGACCGGCGGCATTCTCCAGATGCTCAACCACGGTCTCTCGACCGGGGCGCTGTTCCTCCTCGTCGGGATCGTCTACGAGCAGCGCCACACCAGGGATCTCTCCGAGTTCGGAGGGTTGGTCCGCGTGATGCCCTGGTTTGCGGTCGTCTTCATGATCATGACCCTGTCGTCGATCGGGATGCCGCTCATCCCGGGGAACGGCTTCACGGGGGAATGGACGATCCTCGTCGGGACGTTCCTGCTGCCGTCGAAGGTCTGGGCGGTTCTCGGAGCGACAGGACTCGTCCTCGGAGCGACGTACATGCTCTGGCTCTACCAGCGGACGATGTTCGGTCCCCTGGACCGGGAGGAGAACAGGGGGCTGAAGGACCTCGGCCGCCGCGAGTGGGCTTACCTCCTCCCGCTCGTCGTGCTCGCGTTCTGGATCGGCCTCCGCCCGGCGCCGATCTTCGAGGTCCTCGACGAGCCCGTCCGCCGCATCGTCGCCCAGGTCGAGAAGTCCTACGAGTTCCCGAAGACCCCGGGCGTCGCCGCCCGCGCGTCGCGATGATGGAACGGATCCGGTCTGCTAGAGTACGCGGCCCTGCGGGGAGATGGTGAACCAGCAGGGCGGTGGCGTCGGAGGAGGTCGTGCGCCGTCGCCGCTCCGCTTCGTCGGGATCGGATTCGAGATACTCGGGCCCTTGCTCGTCGGCGTGTTCGGCGGCCGATGGCTCGACGGGCGTTTGGGAACCCAGCCGTGGCTGCTGCTGGTCGGCGCGGTCCTCGGCGCGGTGACGGGCATGCTGAATTTCTACCGGCGAGTGGTCGCGTGACGGGACGTGCGGCGATGCGCGGCGCGGTCGGCGTCGCGCTGGCTGCCCTCGCGGGCGGCGTGGCGCTGCTCCCCTGGGCGCTCCGTGCCGCCGACGCAGCCCGCCTGGCGGCGGGCGCCGGTTTCGCGTCGGTCGCGATCCCGACGGTCGCGGGCGCCGCCCTCCTCGCGCGGACCCACGGCCGGGCGGGGCACGGGTTCCTCGTCGCGCTGGGCGTCGCGATGGCCGCGCGCCTGGCCCTCGCGGCGGGGACCCTGATCGCGACCGGGATCCGGCTCGGCTCCGACGCGATGGGTCCGGCGGCGCTGGGGATCGCCGCGGGGTTCGTCCCAGCGATCGCCTACGAGGTGGCTTGGTTCGCTCGCGCGCGCAGCGAGGCCCCGGCCGCGGGGACGCGCGCGTGAGCGCGGCGGAGACCCACCAGGCGGCGGCGCCGGGCGCGGCGGAGGCCGCGTTCGATCCCGGCCAGCACATCATGCATCACATCCTCGATGCCCACGAGATCGAGGTCCCCTTCACGTCGATCGAGATCCCCCTCCCGCGGCTGCACATCGGCCGTGTCGATGTCTCCATCACGCGGAACGTCGTGATGATGTGGATCGCCGGCGCCCTGCTGCTCGCCCTGTTCCTTCCGGCGGCGCGCCGGGCCGGGCGCGGCGTGCCGAAGGGGCTCGCGTGCGCGCTCGAGGCGATGGTCGTGTTCGTACGGGACGACATCGCGCGCAAGACGATCGATCTCAAGTACGCCGACCGATACGTCGGCTATCTGACCACCGCGTTCTTCTTCATCCTGGCCTGCAACCTGCTCGGGATGATCCCCGGGCTCTCCACGCCGACCAGCAGCATCAGCGTCACCGCGACGCTCGCCGCGCTCACGTTCGTGATCAGCCAGCTCGGCGGGATCCGCAACTACGGGGTGATCGGGCACTACCGGAACCTCGTGCCGCACGGACTGCCCGTCCTGATCCTCCCCGTGATCGTCGTCGTCGAGATCATGAGCATGCTCTCGCGCCCCTTCGCGCTCGCGATCCGGCTCTTCGCGAACATGACGGCGGGCCACGTCGTCATCCTGAGCCTCATCTCCCTGATCTTCGTGCTCAAGACCGCCTGGGCCGCGGGCATGTCCGTTCCGTTCGCGCTGTTCGTGTACTGCTTGGAGATCCTCGTGGCGTTCCTCCAGGCGTTCATCTTCACGATGCTCTCGTCGCTGTTCATCGGCTTGGCCGTGCACCCGTCCCACTAGAGGCGGGCGGGGCTCGCGAAAAAGGAGAATCGAGATCATGCAAGGAATTTCGGGAAACCTGGCGTACTTGGGTGCGGGTCTGGGCGCGGGCCTCGCGCTGATCGGTGTCGGACTGGGAATCGGCCGGCTGGCCGCGAGCGCGCTCGACGGCATGGCGCGCCAGCCCGCCGCGGCGGGGACGATCCAGACGGCGATGCTGATCGCGGCGGGCTTCATCGAAGGGGCCGGCCTCTTCGCGCTCGTCATCTGCATCATCATGGCCTTCAAGTAGCGGGGGGACGATGCGCCGCCCGGCTCCTTTGCTCGCGATCCTCATGCTGCTCGGGGCGCCGCTCCACGCCGCCGAGGAGGGCGCGAGCAGCAGCCTTCTCATCCAGCCCCAGTTCGGCACGATGTTCTGGACGCTGGTCATATTCCTGATCCTGGCCTTCCTGCTCGGCCGGTTCGCCTGGAAGCCTCTCCTCGGCGCCGTCGACGCCCGCGAGAAGGGGATCCGCGACGCGATCGACGAGAGCCGGCGCCAGCGGGAGGAGGCGCACAAGACGCTCGAGGAGCACCGCGCCCTGGTGACGCTCGCGCGGAAGGAGCGCGCCGAAGCGGTCGAAGCCGGCCGTCAGGACGCGCTGCGGCTGAAGGCCGACATCCTCGACGAGGCCCGCAAGCAGCGCGAGCAGCTGATGGCCCAAGCGGAGACGCAGATCGCCGCGGGCCTGCGCCAGGCGCGCGCGGAGCTGCGGGGCGAAGCCGCCGACCTCGCGATCCAAGCGGCGAGCCGGCTAATGGGGAAGAACCTCGACGATGCCACCCAGCGGCGCCTCGTCGAGGACTACCTCGCCGAGCTCGAGCGCCTGGGCGCCTCAGCGCCGCCCCACTGAGCACGGCGCGCTTCCGCGTCCGCATCGCGCCGCCCCGCGGCGGCGTCGTGCACACGCGCGTCGTCGTGGGTCCCGGGGTCCTCGCCCGCGCCGAGGCCGCGCTGGCGCGCGAGCTGGGGACGACCCGCCGCTGCATCGTCATCTCCGACAACCGCGTCGCGCGTCTCCACGCCCAGGCCTTCGTCGCCGCGCTCGCCGCTCGCGGGGCTCGCGCATCCCTCCTGACGTTCCCGGCGGGGGAGCGCTCGAAGACGCGCGAGACCAAGGCCCGCCTCGAGGACGGGATGCTGCGTCTTGGGGCGGATCGTGAGAGCGTGGTGGTCGCGCTCGGCGGCGGAGTCACCGGCGATCTCGCGGGGTTCGTCGCCTCGACCTGGCACCGCGGCATCCCCGTCGTCCAGATTCCGACGTCGCTGCTCGCGATGCTCGATGCGGCGATCGGCGGGAAGACGGCGGTCGATCTCCCCGGAGGGAAGAACGCGATCGGAACGATCCATCAGCCCGTCGCGCTCTGGGCCGACGTACGTCTGCTCGAAACCCTCCCGGACCGGGCGTTCCGCGCCGGTCTCGCCGAGGCGGTGAAGCTCGGCGCGGCGTGCGACGCGGCGCTGTTCCGGAGCCTCGAGCGCGACGCGCCCCGACTGGCCCGACGCGAGGAGCGCGCCGTCGCCTCGCTCGTCGCGCGGTGCCTCGCCGCCAAGGGCCGGATCGTCAGCGCGGACCCGCACGACGCGGGGGCGCGGCGCGCGCTCAACTTCGGGCACACCGTCGCGCACGCGCTCGAGACGGCGTGCGATTTCGCCATCCCGCACGGAGAGGCCGTCGCCGTCGGGCTCGTCGCCGAGGCCGCCGCCGCGCGACGCCGCACGGGACTTTCGCGCGCGGACGCGGAGCGGATCACGGCCTTGCTTTCGATCCTGGGCCTCCCTGTCCGCGCACCGCGCGGGCTCGACCGGAAACGGCTCCTGGACGCGATGGATCGCGACAAGAAGCGCCGCGGGGGAGCGGTGCGTTGCGCGCTTCCCCGGCGCATCGGGTCGATGCCCCGCAAGGGGGACCCGACCGTCCCGCTCGACGCGGCGCGGGATTTGTTACCCTTCCTCGTGCGGAATTGACTTCCGCCGCGCCCCGGACCTAACGTAATCCCGACTCCGGAAACGAACATTTCAAGGTGCCCCCCGCCGATGCAGGTCGAAAGCCTCGGACGCTACCGCATCGACAAGGAGCTCGGACGCGGGGCGATGGGGCGGGTCTTCCTCGCCTACGACCCCGACATCGACCGCCGGATCGCGATCAAGACGATCCAGATCTTCGCGAGCCTGCCGCCCGGCGAGCGCACCCTCGCGCGCGAGCGCTTCCTCCGCGAGGCGCGCTCGGCGGGGAAGCTCCTCCATCCGGGGATCGTGACGATCTTCGACGTCGGGGAGGCCGACGGCGTCCCCTACCTCGCGATGGAGTTCGTCGAGGGGGCGACGCTCGACGCCTTCTGCCGGGAGGACACGCTGCTCCCCGTCCCCACGGTCGTCGGACTCGTCGCCGCGGCGGCCGATGCGCTGGGGTTCGCCCACCGGCAGGGGATCGTGCACCGCGACATCAAACCCGCGAACCTCATGCGAGTCGGGGAGACCTCGGTCAAGATCATGGACTTCGGGCTCGCGAAGAACCCGACGACGTCGATGACGCACGACGGCGCGCTGCTGGGCACGCCGAACTACATGGCCCCGGAGCAGGTGCGTGGCGAGGCGCTCGACGGCCGTGCGGACCTGTTCTCCCTCGCGGTCGTCCTCTACGAGATGCTCACGGGGGAGAAGCCGTTCGGGGGGGACTCGATCTCGTCGGTCCTCTACCGGATCGTCAACGAGCCGCCCAAGGAGGCGACGCTCCGGCTGGATCGCGTGCCCGCGCCGCTCGCGGCGTTTCTGACACGGGCGCTCGCGAAGGCCCCCGCCGATCGCTTCCCCGACGCCGCCGCCTTCGCGGCGGCGCTGCGGCGCGCCGGTCAGGGAGTCGGCGCGGCGGCCGCAGCCGCCCGGCCCGCCCCCGTGTCTCGGCGGGGGACCCCGCCGTCCCGATCCTCACCCGCCGTCGCGCGCCGATCGATCGTTCCCTGGATCGCCGCGGCGACCGCGGTCGCGCTGCTCCTCGCCGGCGCGGCCTACCGGATGCGGGACCGGTGGATGCCGCCCGCCGTCCCGATGCTCGAAGCGCGGGTCCGGACCGAGCCGCCGGGCCTCCCCATCCGGCTCGACGGCGCCCCCCTCGCGTCGGGCGGCGTGCGGTTCGCCGCGGCGGGGCCGTACGGCCGCCTGACCGCCTCGCAAGGATGCAGGGAAGCGTCGCATCGCATCGACCCCGGCGACGCCGGCGGCGAGATCGTCCTGGTGCTCGACCCGCTCCGCGCGGAGGTCGGCGTCGATCCCGGCGCGGCCGCGGCGCACGTGCTCGTCAACGGCGAGGCGACCTCGAGTCCGTCGTCGGTCGAGCTCGACCTGTGCCGGGAGAACACGATCGAAGCGCGCGCGGAGGGGTTCAAGCCCGCGTCGGTGACGATCCCCGCGGGAGCCACGCCGCTCGACGCGAGGACGCTCGCCGGGGGGATCAAGCTCGAGCCGCTCCCGCTCGGCCGGCTGATGCTCCCTCCGACGCGCGGGGGCGTCGCCTACTTCGTCGACGGCAAGCCGGTCTCCCGCGCCGGTGGGACGGTCACGCTGACCGCCGGCACGCACGAGGTCCGCGCCGTCGACGAGAGCCGGTTCATCGACATCGTCTCTCGAGTGGACGTGCCCGCGGAGGGGAGCGCCTCCCCGAGCTTCGAGATCCCCCGGATGGCGCGGCTGGTGGTCCAGACCTTTCCGCCGGACTGCACGGTCGCCCTGCGGCGTGGAGCCGGCCCGTGGCGAGCGATCGGCGAGACGCCGCTCCGCCACGAGCTCGCCGCAGGCGGCTACGCGATGCGGATCGAGGCGCCTTCGGGGGAGACGCGGGAGGCCTCGGTCGAGCTGCGTCCCGGCCTCAATCCGCCCGTGAGGGTGTCGTTCGGGCGGTCGCAACGGTGAGACGCTCCGCGGTCGTCGGACCGATCGTGCTCGCCCTCCTCGCACCGGCCGCGCGTGCGGACGATACGGCGGCGGAGCGGCAGCTGCGAATCGCGCAGCGCTTGGCGGCGGATCGGTCGCCGGACGCGGCCGCCGCGTTCCAGCAGGTCGTGACGCTGGCGCCGCGCGGACGGCTCGCCGACGACGCCCTCGCCGGGCTCGCCCGCTTCAACGGGGCGCCGGACTGGCCGGAGGAGCTGGGGCGGCTCGATCCGCGCACGGCCGCCGCGGCGACCACGCCGCTGGAGCGAATCCTCGCGGAGTATCCCGGGGGGGACCACGCCGCCGAAGCGCGGTACCGTCTCGCCCTGATCCGGTCGGCGCCGCTCCCCGGCCGCGATGCGGCCCGGGCGCGCAAGGAGCTGATCGACGCGGCCAACGGCCCGCGCGACACCTGGACGGCGCGGGCGCGGTACGCGCTCGGCGTTCTCGATGAGCGGACGGGGGAGAGCGAGCGTGCGGCCGGGGAGTACGCGCGCGTTCTCGTGGACCAGCCGGAGAGCGACGCGGCGGCCCGAGCCCGTGCGGGATTCGGACGCACGCGCCTGGCGAAGGGACGGTTCGGGGAGGCGGCGGCGTGGTTTCAGGCCGCCGTCGAGGCCGGCGTCCCGGGCGAGGTCCGGGCCGAGGCCTCCCGGGAGCTCGCGCTCGCGGCGCTGGTGCGCGAGCGCGCCCCGGCGCTGAAGTGGAGCGCGCTCACCACGATTCCGGCGTCCGCAACCGCCCGCGGCGCGGCCCTGATTGCCGCGTCCCCCGACGGCGCGATGGCGACCTACGATCGGAAGACGGGGACGATCCAGATCACCGACGCCTCCGGCGCCTCGCTCCCCGCGCGCCCGGTCGAGGACGTCAGCGCGATCGCCTTCGACCCCTACGGCCGGCTCTTCGTCGCCACGAAGGACAAGCTGCTGCGCGCCGACGGCCCGAATCCGGCTCCGGTCGGGACCCTGGGGGCCTTCGCCGCCCCGACCGGGATGGCGGTCGATGCCTCGGGAGGCGTGTGGCTGATCGACCGCAGGGGAGATCGCGTCGGACGATGGATGCCCGGCGCGACGGAGCCCTCGGTCGTGCGCGAGGAGAAGGGCTCCGGCGCGACCGCGCTCGTCGCCGCGGGCGGCGGCGTCGTCGTCGCGGAGGGGAAGAGCGGCCGTCTCGTCGCGATCGGCGGCTCGGGATCGGTGGTCCCGCTGGGCAGCGCCGTCTTCCGCCGCCCGGCCGCGCTGTCGGTGGACGCCGCCGGGCGGATCGCGGTGCTCGACGAGAAGGAAGAGACGTTGACGCGGCTCTCCGCGTCGGGCGAGGTCCTCGAAGTGCTGGCGCTTCCCGCCGTGGGCGTTTCTCATCCGGTCGCGTTGGCCGCGGCCCCGGACGGGGGCGTGAGGATCCTCGACGGCTCGTCCGGATCGATCGCGGTGGCGCCGTGAGGGGGGCGCGCGTGCTCGTCGCCGCGGCGTGGATCGCCATCGCGCTCGCCTCGAAGATTGCCGCGGCGGACGTGGACGCCCAGATCGCCGCGATCCGCGAGCAGCTCACGCGGCTCGAGATCGAGCGCGCGCTCGCGGGGGTGGATGCGCTGCTCGCCCGCCCGGACCTTCCGGAGGCGTCGCGTGTAGTCGCGCTCGATCTGCGGGCGCAGGCTCACGTGGCGAGCGACGACCTCAACGCGGCGGTCGCGGACTACCGGGCGATCCTCGAGCTCAAGGCCGACTACGCTCCGAGCCGGGAGCTGACGTCGAAGCGGGCGATGGACCGCTTCGCGAAGCTGCGGGCGGCCACGGTCGGCACCGTGCGCCTCGATCTGGATCCGCGCGACGCGGCGCTCACGCTGGACGGCCGGCCCCTCGCCGCGCGCGCCGACGGATCGTTCGACGCGCTGGCCGGAGAGCGGCGCCTCCGCGCGACGCGAGCCGGCTACGATCCCGCCGAGGTCGCCGTCCGGACGGTCGCGGGGCAGGAGACGCTCCTCAAGCTGAGCCTCGTCCCCAACGCGCGAGGCCTGATCGTCCGCACGGATGTCGAGGGCGTGGCCGTCGCGCTCGACGGAGCCGCGGCGGGACTCACCGCGAAGCCGGCAGGCGCGTCGTCCGACGCGCCCGCGGTGCTGCTGCTCGACGCGGTCCCGATGGGAGAGCATCAGATCCGTCTCTCCAAGTCCTGCTACGCCGACGAGACGCTCCAACAGATGGTGAGCGTCGATCTCGCCGATCGATCACCGCTCTCCCTCGCGGCCGTGTCGCTGCGGCCGGCGCGGAGCCGCGTCGTCGCAATCGGCGCCTCCTACGTCGGCGAGCTGCGCATCGACGGCGAGCGCGCGGGGCAGCTTCCGCTCGAGTCCTTCTCCATGTGTCCGGGCACCCGGCGCGTCGAGGTCGTCTCGTCGGGGCGCGTCGTCTGGGCGGGGGACGTGGTGGGGGAGGACGCCGAGACCACGCTCGACCTGGCGCCGCGGCCGAACGTCGCCCTCGTCGGCACCGCCTGGCCCGCGGGCTGGAGCGCCGCCGCCTCGACCTGGAGCGCGCGCACCGGTGTCGCGCTCCCGCAGGGAGCCGATCTCGGCCGGTCCGAGGGGTGGCGCGCGGTCGCGCTTCCCCCCGCGACGGACCTGGCGGTGGCCGTGCTGCCGGGCGGCGGACCCGGCGGCGCCGAGCGTGTGGTCGTGTTCTCTCCGCTCCTCGGCCGCGCGGAGGACGCGCCGCGCGCGCCCGCGCCGGGACCGCCCGCGTGGCGGCGGGGCTCGATCGGCGTCACGCTCGCCGATCGTGGCGCGACGTCGGTCATCGTCGCCGAGGTCGCGCCCGGTGGCCCCGCGGCGGCGGCCGGCCTCCTGCCGGGGGATCGCGTCACGACCATGGCGGGCAAGGCGGTGACGCGGGCCGCGGCCGCGCGCGCCCTGATCGAGGCGGCCGTGCGCGGGGAAACGGTGTCGCTCGAGATCGCGACCCCTTCGGGTGAGTCGCGCCGCGTGTCCTGCACGGCTCTCAGCGAGCCGCGCCGGGACGGATCGTCCGCCGTCGCGACGGGGAGCCCGGCGATGGTTGCCGCTTGGGCCTCGGCGCAGGCTGCCGCCGGCGGGCCGGACGCGGCGCCCGCCCTCGGCGTGCTGGCGAGCCTCCTCGAGAGCGAGAGCCGCTCGGCGACGGCGCTCGACGCGTGGAGGAAGGCGCGCGCGGTCGGCGAAGGGGCGCTCGCGGCGCGCGCGGCCTACGCGCTCGGCGCCGCGGCGCAGGGAGAGGGGAACGCGAAGCTCGCGGGGTCGCTGTTCGAGAGCGCGCGGTCGGAGGCGGAGTCCGCCAAGGACGACGCGCTCGCCTTCGCGGCGCGCGACCGTTTGGCGGATCTCGGGGTCGGGGCCCGCTGAAGCCTACTGCTCGCTCACCTGCGGATTGCTCGCGAGCGCGACGTACCGAAGGGCCTGATTCGTCTGTCCGATCCGGCTCCCCGTTCGCGCCTCCGAGGCCGCGATCTGGTCCAGGACGTAATCCAGATCCGAGGCGCGGGCGCCGTTGACCGTCCGCTCGAACTTCGCGAGCTCCGCGCGAAGCTCGTCGCGCGTCAAGCCGCGCTCCTGCGATCCCGCCGTCGATGCCGGCGGTTCCGCGCGCCGGGCCTCGAGGGCGGCCCAGCGCCGGTCCACCTCGCGCCGGACGAGCGCTTCCATCTCGGCCGGCGTCGGCCCCGCGGCCGCGGCGGTCGTCGGAGGCGCCGCGGAGACCGCTCGCCGCGCCCAACCGTATCCCGCGCCGGCACCCGCGCCCGCCAGCAGGACGGCGCCGAGGATCGAGGCGGCGAGAAGCGCGGGTCGGAGTCGCGCGGGCTCGCGGAGGACGACGACCTTGGGAGTCTCCGGCACCGGGGGCTCGTGCTCCCCCAGCATCGACCGGATCCCGCGGAACGCGTCCAGGGTCGCGCGGCAGTCCGCGCAGCCGGCAAGATGGCGCGTCAGCTCCGCGTCGTCGGCCGCGTCGATCTCCCCATAGATCCGTCCGATGATCCTGTCGTTCCAGATGTCGCAGCGCATGACCGGCTCCTACTGGATGCCGAGGCCCGTCAACGACGTTCGCATCGTGTCGAGGGCCGCGTACATCCGCGATTTCACCGTGCTCTCGGGGATGCCGAGCACATCGGCGATCTCCCGGAACTTGAGACCTTCGTACTCCTTCAGCAACAGGACCTCCCGCTGATCGTGCGGAAGGCGGGAGAGCGCCCGGTGCACCGCGTCGCGCCTCTCCGCCCGCTCGTACGATGCGGCGGGGTTCGTGTCGACGGTGTCGGGGGCGGCGCGCTCCCGCGGCGCCGCGTCGTCGGCGGGAGACGGCGCGACCATGAGATGGCTCCAGCGCTTCTTCCGGCGCGCCTGATCGCGGCAGAGGTTCAGAGCGATCTGGTACATCCAGGTCGAGAATCGCGCGCCGTCGCGGAAGGCATCCGACTTGTGCAGCACCCTGAGGAACGTCTCCTGGCAGACGTCGCGCGCGTCATCCGGCCGATCGACCATCCTGGAGACGAACCGGAACAGGGGACCTTCCCACCGCGACACCAGAACCCCCAGCGAGTCGTGGTGACCTCCCCGCAGGGAAACCAGGAGCTCCTCATCGGTCGGTGCGGACACGTCGCCTCCGGAAAGCCGTCTAGTGAGACGTCTGGAGCGGCCTTCTGGACCGGGCCGCATGTTACGGCCCCCCGGAAATCCCGGGCGTCGATCGCGTACCGACAATTACATATGTGGTCTACGTCGGATTGATATTCAACAGTCAAAACTTATATTGGTGCAGCGATCGGGCGTCGGGCGTGGGGAGGGCGAAAGGCGTGAATCCGGCGAAGGGCCACACCCCAGGGGTGGAGGACGGGGGAGGCGTCCATGTCCGTCTCGCCCGGCAGGACGAGGAGATCGCCAGCCTCTGCGGCGAGGTGCTCGAGCGCTACGAGGAGGCGACGTTCGTCTACCGGCTCAGCGAGCGGATCGGCTCACTGCTCGGCGAGCGCGCGATCGCCGAGATGGTCGTCCGCGAGGCGGCCGCCGTGCTGGGCGCCCACGCCGCCGAGCTCTGGCTGAAGTCGGGGGCGGATCTCGGCCTCGCGGCATCGCTCGCGGGATGCGGCAAGTCCCCGCCCCGCCGCGCGGTGATCGACACGGTCGCGACCGGACGGACGGGGGTGGAGGAGGACGCCCGGGGCGCGGCGGCTTGGGCCGTGGTCCCGTTGCCGGAGAGCCCGGGGACCCAGCTCGGTGCCCTCGCCCTGCACGGGCGCCCGGAGGGGCGCGGGTACCTCACGGGCGAGATCAAGCTGATGACGGCGATCGCCGCCTTGACCGCCGCCTTCATTCGAAACGAGCGGCTGGTCGAGCAGGCGCGGATCGCCGACGCGCGACGGCGCGAGGACGAGATCGCTCGTCAGGTGCACCGCGGGCTCCTCCCGCGGCACGATCCCCTCTTCGCGGGCCTCGACGTCTCCGGCGGCTTCCGCGCGGCGGACGGCGTCGGCGGGGACTACTACGGCTACGTCGCGATGGCCGACGGCAGCCTCGGCATCGCGATCGCCGACGTCTCCGGGCACGGCGTGGGGGCCGCGCTCTACATGGCCATCGCGAAGGGCGCGCTCGAGTCGGAGGCGCGGGACGTCCTCTCCCCGGGGGACGTGCTCGGGCGGGTCAACGAGGTGCTGGCGTCGGACTTCTCGGCGGCCGACATGTTCGCGAGCTTCGTGTGCGCGCGATTCCTCCCGGACGGGCGGCGGATCGTCTGGTCGAACGCGGGGCACAATCCACCGCTGCTCCTCCGCGCGGACGGGGAGATCGAGTCGCTGCGGCCGTGCGGCCCCGCGCTCGGCATCGTCGCCGGCGCGCGCTTCCGGGACGTGGACCAGCGATTCGGCCCGAACGACGTGCTGGTCCTCTACACCGACGGCGTGGTCGAGACGCGGGACGCCGCCGGGCGGTTCTTCAGCGTCGAGCGGCTCGTCGAGGCCGCGCGGCGCCCCGCCGCGAGCGCCGCCGCGATCCGGCAGAACATCCTCGACGACCTCGCGGCCCACGCGCGGGAGACCCCCGCGCGCGACGACGTCACGCTGGTGGTGGTGCGCGGCGTCGCCATCGACGAGGCGCCGTGAGCGCGCCGAAGCGCATCCTTATCGTGGACGACGACGCCTTCATCCGGAGGCCGCTGGAGTTCATTCTCCGCGAGGAGGGTTATCAGCCGGAGGCCGCGTCCGACGTCGAGGCGGCGATGCGCTCCGTCCTCTCCGCGCCCCCCGATCTGATCCTGCTCGACGTCATGATGCCGGGGAAGGACGGCCTGACCTGGTGCCGCGAGCTCAAGGGCGACCCGCGCTTCGCGCGGATCCCGATCGTCCTGCTCTCCGCGCGCGGGCACGACCTCGACCGCGAGCACGGCCTCGCGTCGGGCGCGGCGGCCTTCATGACCAAGCCCTACTCCCCCCACGAGCTCAAGTGCCGCGTGCGCGAGCTCATCGGGCGGGGTTGAGGAGCGGGTCGTGGCGCAGTGGAGCCTGCCGGACCGCACGCTGTTCGCGAAGGTTGTCTACTACGGCCCCGCGCTCGGGGGGAAGACGACGAACCTCAGGATGCTCCACCGGCTGACCGACCCCGACGGCCGGAACAAGCTGGTGTCGCTCGCGACGGCGGACGACCGGACGCTCTTCTTCGATCTCCTTCCCATGGCGCTCGGCAACGTGCTCGGCTACCGGGTCGCGATCAAGCTCTACACCGTTCCGGGGCAGGTGCGCTACGACACGACGCGCCGCGTGGTGCTCGCGGGGGCGGACGCGGTGGTGTTCGTGGCGGACTCCGACCCCGCCCGCGAGCGCGACAACCGCCTCTCCTGGGACGATCTCCGCCGGAACATGCGCGCGAACCGACTGGATCCCGCGGCGGTCCCGGTCGTGATCCAGCTCAACAAGCGAGACCTCCCGAGCGCGACGCGGCGCGAGGAGATGGAGCGGGTGCTCGGCGCTCCTCCGCGCTCGACGGTCGAGGCCGTCGCGTGCGACGGCGCGGGCGTGGTCGCGACGTTCATCGCTGCGTGCCGCGCCATGCTCCAACGCCTCGTGGCCATGGCGGAGCCGGCGACCCGCCGCTCGCTGGACGAGGGGGATCTCGTCGGGCAGATCGACGCGGCGTTCGCCCCGTACCTCGCGCGGGAGGCGTCCGCAGGACCGGATGCGGTTCCGCGCCCGACGACGGCGATCGTCGCGCGCGCGCCCGACCTGCTCGAGAGCGCGGTCGACGCCGGGGCCACCCTCGGAGCGGAGCTCGCGGACGAGCACGCGCGCGCCACCCGCCTGTCGCGCGAGGCGGAGGCGTTCCGGCAGCTCTCCGACTGTTTGCGCGCGACCGGGGCGAGCTTCGACCGGGATGCGGTCGTCGATGCGGCGCTCTCCTCCGCGCTCGCGGTGCTCGGCGCGTCGGGCGCGGCTCTGGTCGAGCGCGACGAGCGCGGCCGGGCCGCGATCGTGCGGTGTCTGGGCGCGCCGCTCGCCCCGCTCGTCGCGCACGAGGTGTCGGCCGCGATGCTCGCGCGGATGCTCTCCCGGACCGGACCCGCGGCCGTCCAGGATCTCCCGACGGAGATCCCGGGCCTCCCGCGCGATCTGCGCGCCTGGCGCGCGCTGGTGACGGTTCCCGTGGAGCCGCGGTCGGGCGCCGCCTTGGTCGCGGCCTTTCCCGCGCCCGACGGGGAGGCGACGGACGACGATCTCCGGTTCGTCGCGACGCTCGCCGGCCACCTCGCGGTCGGCCTCGAGAAGGTCGCGATCTACGAGGAGCTGCGCGCGCATCGGGACCGGTTGGAGGAGACCGTCCGCGAGCGGACGCGCTCTCTCGCGCGTGCGTACGACGAGCTCAAGTCGCTGGACGCCATGAAGGACCGCCTGCTCTGCGGGGTCTCGCACGAGATGCGAACGCCCCTGACCGCGATCGTCGGCGCGGCGACCTTCCTCAAGGACTACGACGGCGACCGTGGGCAGCGCGAGGAGATGGCCGCCGGGATCCTCTTCGCGTCGGCGGCTCTCGACGGGTTGATCGGCGAGCTCCTCCGCGTCGCGCGTCTGGAGGGAGGCACGGATCTCGCGGTGACGGACGCGCCGTGCGCGGAGGTCGTCGCCGAAGCGCTCCGGCTGGCGCGCGCCGAGGAACGGGCGAGCGTGCTGCTCGATCCCGGCGCCGTGTCGATCCGCGGCGATGCGGCGCGGCTCGCCCGGGCGCTCGCGAGCCTTCTCGACAACGCGGTCAAGTTCGGCCCCGTCGACGCCCCCGTGGAGGTGCGGGTCGTCCCGTGCGTCCTCGGAGGCCCCGCCGCCGGCGCGGGCGTCGCGATCGCGGTCCTCGACCGGGGGCCGGGATTGGCGGAGGAGGACCTCGAGCGGGCCTTCGCGCCGTTCGAGCAGGGGGGCGATCCGCTGACGGGGAAGCCCGCCGGGCTCGGGCTCGGACTCTACGAGGCCCGGGCGATCGCCCGCCGCCACGGCGGGACGCTCACCTATCGGCCGCGGCCCGACGGAGGGAGCGAGTTCCGGCTGTCGCTGCCGTCCGCGGACGCGCCGTCCCGGGAGGCGCGCCGTGCGTGAGGCCGCCACGCACGACTGGCCGCTCTCGAGCGACCCCGTGCGCTTCCGGCGGGCGCGGGCACGGCTCATCGCGGTCGCGCACGCGGCGGGGTTCGGGCCGCGCGCGGCGCACGACCTCGCGGTCGCGTTCAGCGAGGCCTGCGCCAACATCCACCACCACGCGTACGAGGGGCGCCGCGACGGTCGCGTGGAGGTTCGGGTGACCGTCGAGGACGACCGGATCGTCGTCCGCCTCGACCACGATGGAAAGCGGTTCGAGCCCGCGCGGTACGCGCCGCCGGACCTCGGTCGGGCGTCGGAGAGCGGCTACGGCCTGTATCTGATCGCACATCTCGTCGACGACGTGTCGTACGAGGACGCGGCCGGGGGAGGCCGCGTCGTGCTCGTCAAGCACCGGCGCGCGGACGCCGGGGGCTGAGGAAAAGGGGTGGACATGTCCCGGATTCGATTCGATCGCTCGGAGGAGCCGCGGGAGGGGACGATCCCCGATCTCGCCGAGCTCTGCCGGATCCACGAGATCGGGCTCGATCTCATCGGACGCAGCCACGACGTGGACGACCTGCTCGACCGCATCCTGGACGAGTACGAGTCGCGGCTGCAGGACCTCCCGTCGGACGCGCTCGACGCCCGCACGGGCCGGGCCGCGCCGGAGAGCATGCGGAAGCTCCGCGCGCTCGTCATGTTCGCGGCCCAGGCGACGGCCCTGAAGGAGAAGGCCGTCGCGGCCGCCGAGCTCAAGCGCCGGGCGGCGATGCTGGAGGAGGGGAACGTCAAGCTGGTCGCGGCTCTCGAGGAGGCCGAGAGGATGCGGGCCCACCTCGACGGCGTGCTCGCCGGGCTCTCCTCGGGGGTCATGATCCTCGATGGGGCGGGATCGCTGGTCAAGGCGAACGCCGCCGCGCGCGCTCTCGCGGGCGCGGGCGAGGATACGGCCCTGGCGACGCTCATCGCGCACGGCGTGCCGCGGGACGGGGAAGCCGAGATCGACCTTCCGACCCGGGGAGGCGGACGTCGGACGCTCCTGGTCGCGCGGCGGGCGATGAGCGGCCCGCGCGCGAGCGAGGTCGTGATGGTCACGGACGTGACCCAGCGGAACCGCGCGGTCGAGGAGCGCGTCCGCCTCGAGAAGCTCGCCGAGGTCCTCAAGACGCTCTCCGTGCTCAGCCACAAGATCAACAACCCCCTGACCGCGCTCCTCGGAAGGGCGCAGATCCTGCAGGCGCATCGCTCGAGCGACCCGGCGGTGGCGAAGGCGGCGGCCGTCATCGAGGAGGCGTCGCAGCGGATCGCCGAGCTGATCCGCGAGCTGGCGAGGGTCGTGCGGGAAGGGCGTCACGACGCGCTCGACGATCTGCTCGACATGCTCCCGCCGGGGACCGCCGGAGACGAACGGTGATGAAGGTCCATGCGACTCGGGAAGGTCCGGCGCTGAGGATCGCGCTGCGCGGCTGCGGCGCGATCGACAGCGTGAACGCGTCGGCCGTGAAGGCGGAGTCGCTTCGTCTCATCGGGGAGGCGACGGACGTGATCGTGGATCTCTCCGGCGTGGAGTTCATCGACTCCGCGGGCGTCGGCGTGCTGGTCGGGCTCTTCAAGAGCCTCCGCATGCGCGGCGGGCGCGCGCGCTTCTGCGGGCTGACCCCGGGGGTGCGCGCGGTGATCGAGATCATCCGCCTCGACCGCATCTTCGAGATCGACGACGACGCCGCCTCGGCCGCGTCCGCCTAGGGGCGGGCCGGCGCCGCCCGCCGCTGCATGAGGAATGCGGCGATGAACGCGGCGATGAGCGCGAGGCTCACCGACGCGCCGGGAGGAACGGCCGCCTTCGCGGGACCGAAGGCCAGCCGCGGCGCGGCCGAAAGCAGGAGCCAGTTGATCCACGCGTGGAGCGCCGCCGCGAACCACAGGTTGTCGGTCAGGAAGACGATCATCCCGAAGAGCGTTCCGAGCGCGAGCGCGAAGACGAGCTGCCGCGCCGCCTGCTCGGTCCCCGCGGCGAACGCGAAGTGCTCCATCCCGAACAGCGCCGAGCTGAGCGCGAGCGCCGTCCACCGCCTCGCCGCGAGCGCACGCACGCCGAGCCGCGGCGCGAGGCGCAGGATCTCCCCGAGCAGCAGGCCGCGGTAGTAGACCTCCTCGGCGAGCGCGAGCAGCGCCTGGCCGCCGAGGACGACCGCAAGCGGTCCTCGCGCGGCCGGGGGGAGGAGCGCGGGGCCCGAGCCTGCCGCGAGCGCGAGGGAGGCGAGCAGGGCCCCCGCGAGAGCGATCGCCGCCGCGGCGGCGCCGAGGCCCGTGAGGCACTTGGTCCCGGAGATCCGCGCGCGCACCCACGCCCACGCCGGCCGGGAGAAGCGCGATCCGACGGCGACGATGACGAGCAAGCCGACGCCGCACAGCGCCCGAAACCACGCGTCGGCGGCGTCGTCGCCGAGCTCGGGGGGCGCCAGGAGCACGAAGACGGGCTGGTAGAAGCTGGACGAGAACCACTTCTCGAGGAGGAGCAGCAGCAGGAGCGGCGTCAAGCTGCCGAGACGGATGCCGGGGCCCGGGGCGGCGCCGATCTGGCGCTCCCGGAGGGCGACGAGGAACAGGAACAGCACGCACGCGAAGAGGAGGCTCCCGACGGCCGGCGCGAGGAAGGGGGAGGTCGGCGTGAGGTCGTGGAACTGGCGCAGGAGCCCCGCCGTGAACAACCCCATGACGATGAGCAGCCACGCGAGCCAGCGTGGGATCCTCAACGACGCGGCTCCCGGCGCTCGACGAGGACGACGATCCTTCGGGCGTCCGCCCAACCGCGCGCCATCCGCGGTGTATTGAACGCGAACCCCGCCCGGCCGCGGCGATCGACGAGGACGACCCCGCCGTGCCCGTCCAGCCTCGCGAGCTCGGCGATCGCGAGGCGCCCCGCGGCCGACGGCGCTCGCGCCCCCGCGAGGGCGTCCACCGACGTCTTCGCCAGCACCGCCCGCAGGATCGCCTCCCCCCATCCCGTGCACGACGCGGCGCCGCGCCGGTCGTCCGCGTACGTCCCCGCGCCGACGATCGGGCTGTCGCCCACGCGCCCGGGCGCCTTGTCCTGCGTTCCGCCGGTCGATGTCGCCGCGGCACAGCGCCCCTTGCGGTCCACCGCGACCGCGCCGACGGTTCCGTGCGGCCGCGCCCCGGGGGAGAACTCGGTGGCGACGAGGGCGCGCTCGCCGGCGCGGATCCGCTCCCATCGCGCGAGCTCCCGCCCCACGAGCAGCGATCGCGTCGTGCACATCTCCGCCCCCTCGCGCCGGGCGAACCGCCGCGCGCCGTCACCGACCAGGAGCACGTGGGGGGAAGCCTCCATGACGCGACGCGCAACGGAGACCGGATGCCGCACTCCCGCGATCGCGGCGACGGCCCCCGCCCGCCGCCGCGTCCCCTCCATGATCGACGCGTCCATCTCGAGGCGTCCGGCGCTGTTGAGGTGCGACCCGCGCCCGGCGTTGAACGCGGGGTCGTCCTCGAGCATCCGCACGACGAGCTCGACCACGTCGAGCGCCGAGGCGCCGCGGCGCAGGGCGTCGCGCCCGCACGCGAGCGGGGCGCGGAGCCCCGCGCGATGAGCGTCCACCTGTTCGTCGGGGATGTTCCACGCGCCGCCGTGGATCGCAAGGGCGAAGGACACGCATCCGCCTACGTTGGCGGAAGCGCGTGGGAGTCGAACCCACCCCGGACGGCACGCCGCCCGACACGCGGTTTTGAAGACCGGGAGGGCCACCGGGCCCCATGAGCTTCCGTCGGGGCCGCGTAGACTATCGGCCCGTCGCGAAGCGCGTCAAGTCGTGTCAGAATGCGCGGGTTTCCCCGGGGCTGTAGCTCAGCTGGGAGAGCGCATGACTGGCAGTCATGAGGTCAGGGGTTCGATCCCCCTCAGCTCCACCATCCGAGGGCTCGCATGAACAAGCAGTTGATCGGGTTCCTCGCGATCCTCGCCGCCCTCGCGGTCCTCGCGCTGTGCGCCGTCTTCGTCTTCTCGCTCTTCGGCACCTACGGCAAGGGCCAGCTTCCGTCCCGCGTCCTCCTCGAGGCCGATTTCGAGCAGCCGATCGAAGAGTACATGCCCGAGCAGCCGGTCACGAAGGTGTTCGGCGGCGAGGCGCCGACGACGCGCGACATCGTCGACGCGCTCGACCGCGCGGCCAAGGACGATCGCGTGACGGGCCTGGTCGCGCGGCTCGGCGCGGTGCCCATGGGGCTCGCGCAGATCCAGGAGATCCGCGACGCGGTCGGGCGCTTCCGCGCCGCGGGGAAGCCCACCGTCGCCTGGGCGGAGACCTTCGGGGAGTTCGGGCCGGGGAACGGCTCGTACTACCTGGCGACCGCTTTCGAGACCGTGTACCTCCAGCCGTCCGGAGACGTCGGGCTCACCGGGCTGATGTACGAGTCCCCGTTCGTGCGCGGAATGTTCGACAAGCTCGACGTCGTCCCGCGCATGGATCACCGGTACGAGTACAAGAACGCGATGAACTTCTACACCGAGAAGAAGTTCAACGAGCCCCACCGCGAGGCCATGAAGGCGTTGATGGACTCGCAGTTCTCGCAGATGGTCGCCGGCGTGGCGAAGGGGCGCGGGCTGTCGGACGAGCAGGTGCGCAAGGTGTTCGACGACGGGCCGTACCTCGGCCGGCAGGCCGTGGACGCCAAGCTGGTCGACGGTTTGCTCTACCGCGACGAGGTGTACGGCCGCGCGCGCGAGAAGATGGGCAAGGAAGCGAAGCTCCTCTACCTGGAGAAGTACCTCGAGCGCGCCGGGCGTCCGCACGACAGCGGCCCCAAGATCGCGCTGATCTACGGCGTGGGCGCGGTCCAGAGGGGGGCGGGGGGGTTCAGCCCGCTCTCGGGCGTCGCGATGGGGTCCGACACCGTCGCGGCCGCCTTCCGCAAGGCCCGGAACGACGACGACGTCCGCGCGATCGTCTTCCGCGTGGACAGCCCCGGGGGATCGTACGTCGCCTCCGACACGATCTGGCGCGAGACGCAGCTCACACGCAAGGCCGGAAAGCCGGTCGTCGTGACGATGGGGAACCTCGCCGGCTCCGGCGGCTACTTCGTCGCGATGGGCGCGGACAAGATCGTCGCCCAGCCGGGGACGATCACGGCGTCGATCGGCGTCGTCGGCGGCAAGCTCCTGACCAGCGGCTTCTGGGAGAAGCTCGGGATCACCTACGACGAGGTCCACACGAGCGAGAACAGCACGATGTTCACCGGCTCCCAGGACTACACGCCGAAGGAGTGGGACAAGTTCCAGCAGTGGCTCGATCGCGTGTACGCGGACTTCACGAGCAAGGTCGCCGACGGGCGCAAGCTCCCGAAGGAGAAGGTCCTCCAGGTCGCGAAGGGGCGCATCTGGACCGGCGAGGACGCGCTTCACCTGGGACTGGTCGACGCCCTCGGGGGATTCGACGTCGCGCTGAAGCTCGCGAAGGAGGCCGCGAAGATCCCCGCGAGCGACGACGTCACCATCGTCGTCTATCCGCGCAAGAAGAGCTTCTTCGAGGCGCTCACCCAGCAGGCGCCGGAGAACAGCGAGGGGGAGGCCTGGTCCGAGGCCGGCGCCGCGCTTCGCGAGGACCTGCGCCCCGCGCTCGGCCTGATCCGCGAGCTGGGGCTCGCGGCGAACCCCCCGGGCGTCCTGACGATGCCCCTGATGAGCCCGCCGCGACGATGACCGGCGCGAGCCCGCCGCTTTCGGTGGCGGTCATCGCGTTCAACGAGGAGCGCAACCTGGCGAGATGCCTCGCCAGCGTCCGTTTCGCGGACGACGTCGTCGTGGTCGACTCCGGATCGACCGATCGCACCCGCGAGATCGCCCGTCGCGAGGGGGCGCGCGTCGTGCCGGCTCCCTGGGCGGGCTACGTGGCGCAGAAGAGCCGCGCGGTGGGGGAGGCGCGGCACCTGTGGGTGCTCAGCCTCGACGCCGACGAATGGCTGGAGCCCGGGGCCGGCGACGAGATTCGCTCGATCCTCGCCAACCCTTCGCACGCCGCGTACGCGTTCCGCCGGATCTCCGGCTTCTCCGGAGCGTTCCTCCCACGGACCTGGGGGCCCGATCGCCAGGTCCGGCTCTTCCGCAAGGACGCCGCCCGTTTCGAGGGCGGGGACGTGCACGAGTCGGTCCGCGTCGATCCCCCGCACACGATCGGCGAGATCGGGGCGCCGCTCCTCCACCTGACCCACCGGAGCGTGCACGAGCAGGTGGAGCGGCTCAACCGCTACAGCTCCCTCGCCTCGCGCACCGCCGCCGCGTCCGGCCGGCGCTTCTCGGTCCCGCGGATGCTCGCGGGGCCGCCGGCGGCGTTCGTCAAGATGTATCTGATGAAGGGGGGGATCGCCGAGGGGGTCCGCGGATTCATCGCCGCGGCGAACCACGCCCACTACGTCTTCCTCAAGAGCGCGAAGCTCTGGGACCGGACGCGGCCGCGCGACGCGGCGTTCGACGACCGCGTTCCGGCGACGCCCGAGGACCCCGCGCCCGGCGCGCGCTACGACGGGTAGAGCAGGAACGGCTCCCGGATCTCGAGGAAGCGCGCCAGCCCGTCGGACCAGACGGCCTCCATCTCCGCGAGCGTCGCGCGCGACTCGATCATCGGACGGAGTCCCGGGAGCCCGAGGAGCAGGTCGATCGCCAACCTGTCGTCGACGAACTCGTACCGCTCGCGCCGCCAGTCGAACAGGTCGGGCGCGAGGGCGCGGATCTCCCGGAGGAGGACGAGATAGGTCGCGAACGGCCGCGCGCGATCGCGGTCGGTGACGTGGACCTGGACGCCGCCGCAGGTCCGGCCGGCGTGCTTCTGGAACATCGGGCGAAACGAGGCGGCGCGGAACATCACGCCGTCGAGTCCCTCGGCGTCCCCGGCCTGCGCGAGCATCTCCGCGAGCGTCGCAGCGTCGAGCCACGGCGCCCCCACCAGCTCGAACGGCCGCGTGGTGCCTCGTCCCTCGGAGAGGTTCGTCCCCTCGACGAGGCAGCCCCCCGGGTAGAGCCGCGCCGTGTCGGGCGTCGGCATGTTGGGGGAGGGGAGGACCCAGGGGAGCCCGGTCTCCTCGAAGTGCTGCGCCCGCGTCCAGCCGGTCATAGGGACGACCCGGACGTCCCCCCCGATCCCGAAGTGGTCGCGGAAGAGATGCGCGAGCTCACCGGTCGTCAGCCCGTGGCGGACCGGCACGGGGAAGCGTCCCACGAAGGAGGCCATCTCCGGCTCGAGGACGGGCCCTTCGATCGCGAGCCCGCCGATCGGATTCGGACGATCGAGCACGACGACCGGGATGCGGGCGTCGCGCGCGGCCTCCATCACGAACGAGAGCGTGTAGACGAACGTGTAGTAGCGGGATCCGACGTCCTGGAGGTCGTAGACGATCGCGTCGAGCCCGCGGAGATGCTCGGGCGTCGGGCGAAGAGAGGCCTCGGTGTCGCCGTAGAGGCTGACGACGGGAAGCCCGGTCGCGCGGTCCACCGCCTCGCCCACGCTCTCCATGTCCTGGGCCTCGCCGCGGACCCCGTGCTCCGGCCCGAACAGCCTCACCACGCGGAACCGGCCGTCGCTGATCAGGCGGTCGACCAGGTGCCGCCCCCCCGCGTCGATCGAGGCGGGGTGCGCGACCACCCCGAGCCGCGCGCCCCGCGCGAGCCCCGCCGCCCCCTTGGCGGGGTCGAGGAACGACTCGAGTCCCGTGCGCACGCGGCTCATCGAGGTCTCCGAAGGTGCGTCATCGTATCAGCGGCTCCAGCGTGACGAGCGCGACCTCGGGCGGGACGAGGAACCGGGCCGGAAGGACCGACGTGCCGACGCCGACCGTGACGAAGAGCGGCACGCCGCGCCAGGAGGACAGTCCCGCGGCGAGAGCGCGCGGCAGGCGGGAGGAGGTGTAGAGGGGACCCCAACCCGGGATCCGAACCTGCCCGCCGTGCGTGTGCCCGGCGATGACGAGCGACGGAGGCGGGGCGCCGATGCGGGCCAGGTCGAGGACCACGTCGGGGTGATGCGCGAGCACCACCCGCGGCAGGCCGGAGGGCGCCCGCGCCCACGCCGCGAGCCGCGACGGCTGCGTCCAGTCGCGATCGAAGCGCGCACGGTCGTCGAATCGCTCGGCGAGGAGCACCTGCCCGTCCCGGGCGACGACGCGAAGGTCGGCGAGGGACTGCGCGCCGAATCGCCCCGCGAACCCGATCGAGCCCGCGCGCCTGCGTTCCGGACCCTCCTCGACGGCATCGACGAGCCAGACCGAGGGCTCCACGCCGCGCTCGGGCCACAGCCTCGCGCGGAGGCGCGTCCTCGTGCCGTCGTCGTCGATGACGATGCGGACGCGATGCCAGATCCCGACCTCCGGCGCGTACCCCGACTCGGTGCGTCCCGCGAGCCGTCGCGACGCCCCCGCGCGCGGCAGGAGCCCGAACGTGGAGCGGTACGCGTCGCGCTCCAGACGCCATCCGTCCCCGCCGAAGTCCGACGCTCCCGGCCGCCAGCCGAAGCGCAGCTCCACGAGCGCGTCGCGGTCGTCGATCAGGAACGCGAGCGTGATCTCCGCCGCCTCCCACGACGTCGCGCCGGGCCCTTCGTACGACGCCCACGACGTCGCGAACCGCCCCCGGCTCGCGAGCACGGGCCGCCCGCCGCGCGTGTCGAGCCCCCACGGGGCGGGGTCGGTCCGGACGTCGGCGACGAACAGGTCCACGCGGCCGCCACGGGTGTCGAGCGGGAACGCCTCGTTCTCGCCGATCGTCACCGCCTCGCCGGGCCACGCGGCGCGAAGCGCGTCCAGCCGGGCGGACTCCTCCTCGCCCGGCGCGAGGAACCGCTGACCGCCGTCGAGCCCTCGCAGCCATGCGCCCGCGCGCGCGAGCGTGGGCGGGTCCGACAGCAGCCCCATGCGATCGATGAGGTCCCCGGCGATCAGCACCGCGTCCGGGCGCAGGTCGCGCGCGGCCCGGACCGCGAGGGCGCGTCCCGCCGCGGCTCCGGGGAAATCGACGTCCGCGAGGACCAGGAGCCGCGCGGGCTCGCGCAGCCCGGGGCAGGGGACCGAGACCGACCGGAGCAAGGGGCGGTTGGGCTCGACGAGCGTCGCATAAGAGAGGATGCCGGCGAACACGGCCGCCGCGATCGCCACCCAGGCCCGCACCCGCGCCCGCATGCGCGCAGGTTACCAGCGCAGCGCTGCGCTACCCTGAGTCCATGACCTATTTCTGCGTGGATTGCGAAGCCTCGGGCCCGGTCCCGCCCCTCTACAACCTTCTCTCGATCGGCGTCACGACGGTGTCTCGGCGCGGCGCCCGGCACGCGGTCGGCGCGTCGCTCTACCTCGAGCTCGCGCCGATCTTCCCGGGGTTCGATCCGGGGGCGATGGCGGTGTGCGGCCTCGACGCGGAGCGGCTCCGCCGCGAGGGGCTTGCGCCGCGCGAGGCGATGGTCCGCCTGGCGTCGTTCGTCCGCGAGCACGACGAGGGACCGGAGCGGCCCTGCTTCGTCGGCCACAACGCCGTCTTCGACTGGGCGTACGTGGCGTACTACTACGCGCACTTCGGCATGGAGAACCCGTTCGGCTACAAGGGGCTCGACTCGAAGAGCCTCGCGATGGGGCGTCTCGGGATCTCCTGGCAGGACACGTCGAAGGAGAGCCTCGAGCGCCTCCTGGGCCTTCCGCCGCAGGACGCGGCGCGGATCCACCGCGCGGACTACGACGCCGCGTATCAAGCGCTGATCCTCGCGGCCCTTCTCGACCGGCGCGCGCCTTGACACCTCCCGACCCGAGGCTTAGTCTGGCCGGCCCTTCCGCCGAGAGGAACGTGGCCGACGACGGTGGTTTCGAGGAGTCGCGCATCGACGCGGCGCCGGACGCGTGGGTGGCGCCGAACGCGGTCGTCGCCGGCCGCGTCGCGCTCGGCGCCCGGAGCTCGATCTGGCACGGCTGCGTCGTGCGCGGCGATCTCGCTCCGGTCGTCATCGGCGACGAGACGAACGTCCAGGACCTCACCGTCGTGCACGTGGACCGCGGCTATCCGTCGGTGATCGGTAGGCGGGTCACGATCGGCCACCGCGCGATCGTCCATGGCGCCACGATCGGGGACGAGGCGGTGATCGGCATGGGGGCGATCCTCCTCTCGGGGAGCCGCGTGGGCGCGGGGGCGCTCGTCGCCGCGGGGGCGGTCCTGCGCGAGGGGTTCGAGGTTCCGGAGCGCGCGATCGCGGCGGGGGTGCCCGCGACGCTCCGCGGGGAGGTCCCGCCGGACCTCGCCGAGCGCTTCCGCCGCGGCGTGGACAGCTACCTCGCGCTGGCGGAGCGCCAGAGGAGGGGCGCGTGATCGGCGAGCGCGAGCACCAGGCGTTCGACGCCCTCCTCCGGCGCGCGACCCTGTACGTCCTCGTCACCCACGTCAACCCCGACGGCGACGCGCTCGGCTCCCAGGTCGGGCTCGGGCGGTATCTGCGCGCGCTCGGCCACGAGGTCCGGATCGTCAACAACGACGCGACGCCGCGCGACCTCGCCTTCGTCCAGTTCGACGGTCCCGAGGCGGAGCGCTACGAGGCGGCGACGCACGACGCGCTGCTCGATGCCGCGGATGCGATCGTCCTGCTCGACAACTCCGCCCCCGACCGGTTCGGACGGTTGGAGGCCCCGCTGCGCGCGCGGGCGTCGAAGACCTTCTGCATCGACCACCATCCGACGCGGGAGACGCCCTGGGCGGAGCGGGTCATCGACACCTCCGCGAGCGCCACCGCCGTCGTCGTCTACGAGCTCATCCGCGCGCGGGGCGCGACCCCGGATCGCGCGGCGGCGGACGCTCTGTACGCGGGGCTCGCGACCGACACGGGCTTCTTCCGGTTCAGCTCCACCTCGCCCCGCGCGTTCCGGATCGCCGCCGAGCTGCTCGAGGCCGGCGCCGACCCCACGCTGTGCTTCCGCGAGATGTTCGAGCGCAACTCCCCCGCCTACACGCGGCTCCTCGGGCGGGCCCTGGCGGGACTGACGCTGTCCGCCGACGGCGCGGTGGCGAGCGTCGGCATCACGCTCGAGATGATCGCCGCGGCCGGGGCCGAAGGCGTGGACACCTCGGAGGTGACCACGCCGCTCCTCGCGGTGGACGGCGTGCGGATCGCGGTCCTCTTCCGCGAGCTCCCCGAGGGGAAGGTGAAGGTGTCGCTCCGGTCGAAGGGGGACCTCGACGTGCAGCGCCTCGCTTCCGAGTTCGGCGGCGGCGGCCACCGCAACGCCTCGGGGATCGTGCTGCCGGGGCGCTTCGCCGACGTCGTCGCCAGGATCACCGCCCGGGCGAACGCGCTCGCCGCCGGCGTGCGATGACGCTGAAGGTCCTGTACTTCGCCTCGCTCCGGGACCGCACCGGCACCGCCGAGGAGGCGATCGACGTCGCGGACGGCGCGGACGTCGCCGCGCTGTGGGCCACGCTTACGGAGCGCCATCCGGGGCTTCGCGCGGTCGGCGTGCGCCCGCTCGCGGCGTGCGACAGGACCTACGCGGCGTGGGACCGTCCGCTCGCGGGGGTCGCGGAGGTGGCCTTCCTTCCCCCCGTCA